>JAESGI010000386.1_pt1 | contig 13523 bp, 11 predicted proteins | sample 9269671 | NCBI WGS metagenome assembly JAESGI01 (sample SAMN14515641, study PRJNA621666) | algae metagenome | isolation source: Nostoc indistinguendum CM1-VF10 and co-occurring heterotrophs from gravelly... | place: USA: Clark Mountains, San Bernardino, California | collected 1998-06-05 | reverse complement strand
TTGACATCATCGAAGCGCGCGACGGGACAATACGCTTCACTATCATGGACGGGGGCGATACCGCTCCCGTCAACGACCTGACCCAATCCGGGGAGAGACTACGCGCGCTCTTCGAGAAGCGTATCGGCGAGTTCGGCTAGCCGACCTCGACCACGACGCGGCCGCGCACCTTGCCGTCGAGGATGGCGCGGCCGGTCTCGACGACATCCTCGAGCGGGATCGTCGTCGTCATCGCCGCGAGCTTGTCACGGTCGAGATCGCTGGCGAGGCGGGCCCAGGCCTCGAGCCGGCGCGGCTTCGGGCACATCACCGAGTCGACGCCGAGCAGGGCGACATTGCGCAGGATGAAGGGCGCGACCGAGGCCGGCAGGTCCATGCCCTGGGCGAGGCCGCAGGCGGCGACGGCGCCGCCATACTTCGTCATCGAGAGCAGGTTGGCGAGGGTATGCGAGCCGACGGCGTCGACGCCGGCGATCCAGCGCTCCTTGCCGAGCGGGCGGCCCGGCGCCGAGAGCTCGTTGCGGTCGATGATCTCGGCGGCGCCGAGCCCCTTGAGATAATCGGCCTCCTCGGCCCGGCCGGTCGAGGCGATGACATGCCAGCCGGCCTTGGCCAGGAGCGCGATCGCGACCGAGCCGACGCCGCCGGCCGCGCCGGTGACGACGACCGGACCGTCGGACGGCTTCAGCCCGTGCTTCTCGAGCGCCAGCACGCAGAGCATGGCGGTATAGCCGGCGGTGCCGATCGCCATCGCCTCGCCCGGGTTCATGCCTTCCGGCAGCGGCACCAGCCAGTCGGCTTTGACGCGGCTCTTCTGGGCATAGGCGCCGAGATGCGTCTCGCCCGTTCCCCAGCCATTGAGGATGACGAGATCGCCCGGCTTAAAGGCGGGGTTATCGGAGGCTTCGACCCGGCCGGCGAAGTCGATGCCGGGGATCATCGGCCAGCGCCGCACCACCGGGGCGCGGCCGGTGAGCGCGAGCCCGTCCTTGTAGTTGACGGTGGAATGGGTGACGCGGACGGTGACGTCGCCTTCCATCAGGTCGGCCTCGGCGAAATCGCCGAAGGCGAGACTGGTGCCGGCTTCGCCCTTGCTGGCGATCAGGGCCTTGAAGGTGGTCATGGAATTCACTCCGGAAGCTTCTGGTTCAGCCCTCATCCTGAGGAGCCGCGTAGCGGCGTCTCGAAGGATGCTCCAGCACGCTCTGGAGCATCCTTCGAGACGCGGACCAACGTCCGCTCCTCAGGATGAGGGCTGAGCATGGTGCAGATCAGCCGGCTGAGTTGACCGCGCCGGGCCGCCGCCTGCAAGCGGCGAGCCCGTGCGTCTTTGGTCAGGCTGGCTGGGCCTGCGGGCGCGCCACCGGCTTCTCGACGATCGGCAGGTTGATCAGGGCCGAGGCGACGCCGAGCGCGACCGACAGCCACCAGACGATGTCGTAGGAGCCGAAGCGCTCATAGAGAATGCCGCCGAGCAGCACGCCGAGGAAGCCGCCGACCTGATGCGAGAAGAAGGCGAAGCCATAGAGCATCGCCATGTACTTGGTGCCGAACATCAGCATCACCAGCGACGAGGTCGGCGGCACCGTCGAGAGCCAGAACAGGCCGATGGTGATGCCGAAGATGATCGCCGTCGCCGGGCTCGCCGGGATCAGGATGAAGGCCGCGATCGCCACCGCCCGGCCGAAATAGATCCAGGCGAGGAGATGGCGCTTGGGCATGCGCGAGGAGAGCCAGCCCGAGCCGAGAGAGCCCGCGGCATTGGCGAGGCCGATGGCGGCGAGCGTCCAGCCGCCGACCCAGGCCGGCAGGCCGGCATCCTTGAGATAGGCCGGCATGTGCACGGTGATGAAGGCGAGCTGGAAGCCGCAGGTGAAGAAGCCGAGCACCAGCAGCACATAGGAGCGATGCTTGAAGGCCTCGCCCAGCGCCTGCCGGATGGTCTGGTTCGGCAGGTTGGCGGCCGCCGCCTGCCCGACGGCTGCCCCGGTCTTGCGCATGGCGAGCATGGTCGCCAGCGGAATGACAGGCAGCAGGGTGAAGGCGAAGACGACAAGCGCCTGCTGCCAGCCGAGCGTCTCGATCAGGATGTTGCCGATCGGCGGGAACAGGAACTGGCCGAAGGAGCCGGCCGCCGTGCCGGCGCCGAAGGCGAGCGGGCGCCAGCTTTCCGGCAGGAGCTTGCCGAAGGCGGCGAGGATCAGGTTGAACGAGCAAGCCGAGAGCCCGAAGCCGATCAGCACGCCGGCGCCGAAATGCAGCTGCAGCGGGGTCGTGGCATAGGCCATCATGACGAGGCCGGCGGCATAGAGCAGCGCGCCGACGCAGAGCACGCGGACCAGGCCGAAACGGTCGGCGATCGCGCCGGCGAAGGGCGCACCGAGGCCCCAGAGCAGATTCTGGATCGCGAGCGCCAGGCCGAAGGTGTCGCGGCCCCAGCCGAATTGCAGCGTCATCGGGATCTGGAAGAGGCCGGCGCTGGCGCGCGGCCCGAAGCTGATCAGGGCGATCAGGCAGCCGGCGACGACGATGATCTCCGGCGCATGGCTGCGCTTGGCGGCGGAATTCATGCAAGGCTCCGGAGAACGGGGACGTGTGTCTGCACGTTAGCGCCGGCAGTTCGCCGACTCCAACGCGTTTCCGTTACATCGCGCATCACGGCGATGCATGGAAATTCGGTGCTTTTGCCGCCAGAGGCGGGATTTCGGCGGTTTGCGCGCCAGGCTTCCCGGTCGTCGACGGGCGCCGCACTGCGTTGCTCGCCCGCCTTCAGGCGCGGGCCATTAACCGACCCTCAACCCTGACGTTCGATTATCGAGATGTCGCGAATTTGCATCATCGCAGGTCGCGCATGCCGTTCCATTCCTCTCGGGTTGAGCACCTTGAGTCAGTTGCGTCCGCGCCGGCGATCGAAGCGAAGCCGCAGTGCCCGGCTGAAATGGGCGCTGGCGACGGTCGCGCCCTGGGCGCTGTCGGCTGGGCTGCTGGTCTCGTTCACCGCCTCGGCCGGCCAGAACCACGATTCCTACGCCTCGCCATCCTCGCTGATCGCGCGCGCCGCGCCGAACCCGCACTCCGATCTTGCGGAAGGGCCGTCGATGCTGGTGGCCGTGAGCGCCTTCCGCATGCCGGAGCGCGCCTTCGAACGGGTGATCCAGCCGGCCCGGCTTTCCTTCGACATCCCCGAAAACGTCTTCGTCTCCGATCCGCGCCTGCCGCGCGAGGATATGAAACGGGCAGCCGGCTCGTTTCCGCAGGTCGATCGCAGCGCCAAAGGCGACCCGATCATCGGCCTGCGGCCGACGCTGACGCGCAACGGTCCGCCCGGCGAGCTCGAGCACATCGTCTTCGGCGAGACGCCCGGCCTGATCTCGGGCGGCTTCTCGCTCGAGGCGCTCGAAGGCTATGACGGGCCGCAGATCGGCTTCGAACCGCCGGCGCATGACGAGGGCGTGACCGACCCCGCCCTGTCGGATGCCTCGCCGGTCGCTATCCCGAAGGCCAGCTCCTCGCCGCGCGACGCCGGGTTGCGGCCCGAGAGCATCGACGGCTCGACGCCTTCGGTCGCCGGCCCCTTGGCGCAATCCTCATCCACCCCGTCGACGACCCCGGACTCAAGGCTCGCCTCGGCGACGCCGCCGCCCGTCTCCACCGGGCCGGGAGTCGCGCCGCAGAGCCGCATCGCCAAGGCGACGCCCGGCCGCGGGCGCCTGCCGGGAGAAGGCGCGAACGAAGGCAAGCAGATCTACACCAGCCTGATCGCGCCCGAGAACACGGCGAAGGAACAGCGCTGCCTCGCCGAGGCGATCTATTTCGAGGCCCGCTCGGAGAGCGAGCAGGGCCGCGCCGCGGTGGCGCAGGTGGTGCTCAACCGGGTGAAGAGCGGGCTCTATCCCGACACGGTCTGCGGCACGGTCTATCAGAACCGCAACCGTCACCTCGCCTGCCAGTTCACCTTCGCCTGCGAGGGCAAGTCGCTGCGCATCACCGAGCCCGGCCCCTGGCGCGACGCCACACGCATCGCCCGCGAGGTCTATGACGGCACGACCTATCTCGCCGATGTCGGCGCCTCGACCCACTATCATGCCGACTATGTTCGGCCGTATTGGGCGCGCAAGCTGAAGAAGATGGACACGATCGGCCGGCACGTCTTCTACAAGCTCAGGCCCGGGCAGACTTGAGGCTGCTCAGATTGCCTACGCTCCCCCAAGGTAACGCCGACTTAATCCTGGCGTAACGCCACCGACGCCTCGCGCCCTGTACGAACCTGCCGTTCGTCTTTCGGCCTTTCGGAATGGGCCGGGCGGCACACGGCACTCGAGAGCCGGGGCGAGCGCAGGCCAGATGCCTGCGGAGAGGGGGCGGTCCTGTGGGAGGGAGTGCCGCCCCCTCTCCATCTCGGCTTTCGCGGCGTTTCCGGCTTGGGTGTTTTCCGGCACCGCCCCGTTCGCCAGTACTGATGATCGGTTTCCCGGACCGTTCGAATGACTGCAATTCCGGCAAGACCATCGCAACGGAGCTGAACCTTCCGGCCGCCGCCGCCATGGTTAATTTTACCTTGTTTTAGCGTTTACCTTGCGTTCATCAGTTCGGTCCGGCTTTTCTTGCCCCAACAACACGGCCGCAGTGCCGCGCAACGGGGCAGAGGTCAGACATGGCATCCAGGGTTCTCTCGCTTGGCGGCATTGCCGCCACCGCCCTCCTCGGGGCGCTCGGCTTCGCCGCTCCGGCCGCGGCCGGCGGCGGCTGCTACGGCTCTTCCTGCTACAAGCTGGTGACGACGCCGCCGGTCTACGGCACGGTCGAGGAAAGCTATGTCACCCGCCCCGAGCGGACCTTTTCCCGGGTCATCCCGGCGGAATACGACACCGTCGTCGAGAAGGTGATGGTCCAGCCTGAGCGCCGCATCGCGAGGCGCATCCCGGCCCAGTACCAGACCGTTTCCGAGAAGGTGCTGATCGCGCCGGCGACGCGCCGCTGGGAGGTCAGCCGCGACGCCTATGGCCAGACCACCGGCTGCTGGGTCGATGTCCCCGCGCAGTACGGCTACCAGCAGCGCACCGTCGAGGTCTCTCCGGCCTCGGTTGAATACGACGTGGTACCAGCGGTCTATGGCCAGCGCAGCCGCCGCGTCATGGTCCGCGCTACGCAGGTCGTGCACGAGACGATTCCGGCCGAATATGCCACCCGCCAGCGCCAGGTCCTGGTCAGCCCCGGCTCCCAGCAATGGGCGCGGGCCCGCTACTGAGTTTCAGCGAACTTTCTACGTAGTCCTATTCATCACGGAAAATACCACTCACGCCCCGGCTTCGGCCGGGGCTTTTTTTGTGGCTGGGCCCCGCCCCTCCCCGCGTCATTCCGGCCGCAGCGACGCGGCGCGCCGGAATCCATCACTGAGCTCCAGCGCCCTAGGATGGGTTCCGGAGCTGCGCGGCTACGCCGCTTGTCCAGAATGACGGTTGGAATTTCGCCGAGGGCGGCGGCGCTCAGGCGAGCCCGCCGGTCAGCAGGATCAGCACGCCGACGCCGAGGGCGAAGGCGAGGATCCGGGCCGGAAAGGTGAAGAGCGAGCCCGGCGGCTGGCGCATCAAGAGGCTGACCGCGACCTCGACCAGACCGAGACCCAGCAGCACGTAGACGAAGGGCGGGAACGTGCCCCCCTTCGCGATCCAGCCGGTATTGGCGGCGAGCGACGCCGCGGCGCCAAGCCCGACGCCTGCAGCGATGAAGAACTGCTCGGGCTTGGTGAAGCGCATCGGCGGCTCAGCGCCGGCGGAAGTTCTGCGGCCGCGGCGGCATCGGGCCGGGGCTCGCGGTCTTCTGGCGGAAGTTGATGCGACCCCGGTCGAGGTCGTAGGGCGACATCTCGACGACCACGCGGTCGCCGGCGATGGTGCGGATGCGGTTCTTCTTCATCTTGCCGGCCGCATAGGCCAGGATGACGTGGTCGTTGTCGAGCTTCACCCGGTAGTTTCCGTCCGGGAGCACCTCGACCACGGTGCCGTCGAATTCAAGAAGTTCTTCCTTCGCCATTCCCTGATCCTTCGTCTTCTCTTCGGCGCAAGGGTCGGAGCGGCAGCCTGCCGCGATCCGACCCGTCGGGCGCTCAGCGCGTCAGTTCGCGCGCCGCCTTGCGCCATTGGTGCGTCGTTGCTCCGTTCTTTGCTGCAAGAACGCGACGCCGCCAAGCCCTTCATTGGCCGAAGCCGCTTCTTTTCGTGCAACCGGCGCATCATTGCGCTGGGCCGGACGCTCGCCACGCGGCTGGTTCGGGCGCGGCGCATCGCTGCGCTGGCCGCCACCATTGCGGCCGCCGCCGTTGTGCCCGCCGCCATTGCCGGCCTTGGCGCCCTGGCGCTGGCCCTGATGCTGGCGCTGCCCATCGCCCCGGCCACCGCCGCCCTGCTGGCCACGGCCGCCACGGCCCTGGTTCTGCGGCGGCTTCTTCGGGGTGCGCCCGTCCCAGTACGGCACTTCGCCGATCGGGGTGAGCGCCACCTTGGTCAGCTTCTCGATCGCCGCGAGATCGCCGCGCTCTTCCGGCGTGCAGAAGGCGATGGCGAGGCCCGAGGCGCCGGCGCGCGCCGTGCGACCGATGCGGTGGACATAGGTCTCGGGCACGTTCGGCAGGTCGAAATTGACGACATGGCTAATGCCGTCGACATCGATGCCGCGCGCCGCGATGTCGGTCGCGACCAGGATGCGCAACTCGCCGTCGCGGAAGGCGCCGAGCGCCCGCTCACGCTGGCCCTGGCTCTTGTTGCCGTGGATCGCGGCCGACTTGATGCCGGACTGCTCGAGCTGGCGCACGACCTTGTCGGCGCCGTGCTTGGTGCGGGTGAAGACGATGGCGCGCTCCATCTCCGGAACGCTCAGGGTCTTCGCCAGCAGAGCCGGCTTCTGGCCGGCTTCCGTGAAGATGACGCGCTGCTCGATCTTCTCGGCGGTGGTCGCGACCGGCGCGACCGCGACCTCGACCGGGTCGGTCAGATAGGCCTGGGCGATCTCGCGGATCGCCTTCGGCATGGTCGCCGAGAACAGCAGGGTCTGGCGCTGCTTCGGGATCAGCGTCGCGATCTTGCGCAGCGCATGGATGAAGCCGAGGTCGAGCATCTGATCGGCCTCGTCGAGGACGAGGAACTCGATCTCGCGCAGCGAGACGGCGCGCTGGTCGACGAGGTCGAGCAGGCGGCCGGGCGTGGCGACGAGGATGTCGACATGCTGGCCGAGCGCGCGGATCTGCTTGCCGACGGGCACGCCGCCGAAGATCACGGTCGACTTCAGCGAGGTGAACTGGGCGTAGCCGCGGATATTGGCCTCGATCTGGGCCGAAAGCTCGCGCGTCGGCGACAGGATCAGCGCGCGCACCGAGCGCGGCTGCATGCGCCGCGGCTGGCCGAGCAGCCGGTGCAGCATCGGCAGCGAGAAGGCCGCCGTCTTGCCGGTACCGGTCTGGGCGGCGCCGAGCAGGTCACGGCCGTCGCGAATCGCAGGGATCGCCTGCGCCTGGATCGGCGTAGGCGTCTCATAACCTTCGGCCGCGAGCGCCTTGAGAAGCGGCTCGGCGAGGCCGAGGTCGGTGAATTTTGTCAAAACAGGTCTTTCCTGGACCGGTGAGCAAGGGGCGCACGTGGAGAACGGAAGCGCCGCGTCCTGCAATACTCGGTCTACGTATGAAGCTCTTTCCACCCGGCGAACCGCTAGCCACTGCGCCGGAGGATATCGTGTCGTGCGGGCCCTTGCCCGCCTAGGGGGAGCAGGCGGGCCCCAAGGACCCGCCCGCGATATCGGTCACTCAGGCGACGGCGAGGTTGCCGGCCGAGGACTTGCCGGTCTTGCGATCGGCGATCAGCTCGTAGGAGACGACCTGGCCTTCGCGCAGCTCGCGCAGGCCGGCGCGCTCGACGGCGGAGATGTGGACGAAGATGTCCTGGCCGCCGTTCTCAGGGGTGATGAAGCCGTAGCCCTTGGTGGCGTTGAACCACTTCACGGTGCCCTTGTTCATGGCATAATTCCTTACGTTTCAGATCCGCGTACCGTTGCGACCCGTCACTCGGCGCGCGGACGCCTCATCACGGACTTGTAGCGATGTGTGGTGGATCTGAATCGTGCCCGCCGACCGGATGACCCGCGCGGAGGATTGGCCAGAACCCGGCCGCATCTCGTCTTACGTGGGGCGAGGTAGCACGATTTGCAAGAATGGTCCAGCGAGGCCCGATTCCGGGCCAATCCGCCCCTTCCCGCCGCTCGGCGGGGCCGGATGCGAGGGTCAGCCGATTTCGCGGACGAGGCCGACGAGCCCGCCGAGATCGGCGAGCTTGCGAAAGCGCTGCTCGCCCGCCGGCTCCTCGGCATGCTCCAGCACCCAGGTCAACTCATGCGGGACATGCGCCGCCCAGGCACCGGCCGCGAGCGCGGGAACGATGTCTGACTTCAGCGAGTTGCCGACCATCAGCGCCCGCTCGGGACCGGTCCCGTGGCGGGCGAACAGCCGCTGATAGGTCGCGACCGTCTTGTCGCTGACGATCTCGACCGCGTCGAAGAAGTCGCCGAGGCCTGACTGGGCCAGCTTGCGCTCCTGGTCGAACAGATCGCCCTTGGTGATTAGCACGAGACGATAATCGCCGGCGAGCGCCGCCAAGGTCTCGCCGGCATGCGGCAAGGTCTCGACCGGATGGGCCGCCATCTCGCGGCCGGCGGCGAGGATCTCGCCGATCACGGCGGACGAGACCTGGCCGCGCGTGACGTCGATCGCCGTCTCGATCATCGAGAGCGTGAAGCCCTTGATGCCGAAGCCGTAGAAGCCGAGATTGCGTTTCTCGGCCTCGAGCAGCCGGCCGGAGATCTCGGCCGCGGCGCCATGCTCGCCGAGCAGCGCGACGAAGCGGTCCTCGGTCAGCCGGAAGAACTGCTCGTTCTGCCAGAGCGTGTCGTCGGCATCGAAGCCGATGGTGGTGAGTTTCGCGGGCATAGCGTTTCCGTCATCGCGAGGAAAACGAAGCAATCCGGCGGCGCGCTCGACGAGCCCTAGATTGCTTCGCTGCTGTGCTCCTCGCAATGACGAGGAGCGTGTCAGGCGTCCTTGGCCTTGATCGCCCCCAGCGCCGCCTGCGCGGCGGCGAGGCGAGCGATCGGCACGCGGAAGGGCGAGCAGGAGACGTAGTCGAGGCCAACGCTCTCGCAGAAGCCGATCGAGGCCGGGTCGCCGCCATGCTCGCCGCAGATGCCGAGCTTGATGTCGGGACGCGACTTGCGGCCGCGCTCGACCGCGATCCTGACCAACTCCCCGACGCCTTCCTGATCGATCGTCACGAAGGGATCGCTCGTCAGCAGGCCTCTCGCCGTATAGGAGCCGAGGAAGGACGAGGCATCGTCTCGGCTGATGCCGAGCGCCGTCTGGGTCAGGTCGTTGGTGCCGAAGGAGAAGAACTCGGCGGTCCTTGCGATCTCCTCGGCGCGCAGCGCAGCGCGCGGCAGCTCGATCATGGTGCCGACCTGATAGGTCAGGCTCGCCCCGGTCTCGGTGCGCACCGCGGCCGCCATCGCGTCGATGCCGGCCTTGACCAGATCGAACTCCGGCGAGCCGATCACCAGCGGCACCATCACCTCCGGGATTACCGGCTTGCCGGTCTCGCGCGCCGCGATCACCGCGGCCTCGAAGATGGCGCGCGCCTGCATCTCGGCGATCTCGGGATAGGCCACGGCGAGGCGGACGCCACGGAAGCCGAGCATCGGGTTGAACTCGTGCAGCTCGGCGGCCCGGCGCTTGAGCTTGTCGATGGTCGTGCCCATCGCGGCCGCGACCTCGGCGATTTCCTCGTCGCTATGCGGCAGGAACTCGTGCAGCGGCGGGTCGAGCAGGCGGATCGTCACCGGCAGGCCGTGCATGATGGTGAAGAGCTCGACGAAGTCCTGTCGCTGCATCGGCAGGAGCTTGGCGAGCGCCGTGCGCCGGCCGGCCTCCTCCTCGGACAGGATCATCTCGCGCATGGCGAGGATGCGGCCGGCATCGAAGAACATGTGCTCGGTGCGGCAAAGGCCGATGCCCTCGGCGCCGAACTCGCGGGCGGTCCTGGCGTCGCGCGGGGTCTCGGCATTGGCGCGGACCTTCAGGCGCCGGACGTTGTCGGCCCAGCCCATCAGCGTCTTGAACTCCTCGGAGAACTCCGGCTGCTGCATCTTGACCTCGCCGAGCAGGACCTGGCCGGTCGAGCCGTCGATGGTGACGAAGTCGCCGGACTTCAGCGTGGTCGGGCCGACGCTCATCGTCGCCTTGGCGTAGTCGACGCGGATCTGGCCGGCGCCGGAGACGCAGGGCTTGCCCATGCCGCGCGCCACGACCGCCGCATGCGAGGTCATGCCGCCGCGCGTGGTCAGGATGCCCTCGGCAGCGTGCATGCCGTGGATGTCCTCAGGCGAGGTCTCGACCCGCACGAGGATGCATTTGCGCCCAGCCTTCTTCGCCGCCTCGGCAGCTTCCGAAGTGAAGACGATCTCGCCGGCGGCGGCGCCGGGCGAGGCCGGCAGGCCGGTGGTCAGCACGCGGCGCTCGGCCTTGGCGTCGATGGTCGGGTGCAGGAGCTGGTCGAGCGCGCCGGGCTCGATGCGACCGACAGCCTCCTTCTCGGTGATCAGGCCCTCGCGGGCGAGATCGACCGCGATGCGCAGAGCCGCCTTGGCGGTGCGCTTGCCGGAGCGGGTCTGCAGCATCCAGAGCTTGCCCTCCTGGATGGTGAATTCCATGTCCTGCATGTCGCGATAGTGCTTTTCGAGGATGCCGTAGATGCGGCAAAGCTCGGCATAGGCCTCCGGCATCGCCTTCTCCATCGAAGGCTTGTCGGAGCCCGCGGCGATCTTGGCTGCCTCGGTGATGTCCTGCGGCGTGCGGATGCCGGCGACGACGTCCTCGCCCTGGGCGTTGATCAGGAACTCGCCGTAGAGCTCGTTCTCGCCGGTAGAAGGGTTGCGGGTGAAGGCGACGCCGGTCGCCGAGGTCTCGCCCATATTGCCGAAGACCATCGACTGGACGTTGACCGCCGTGCCCCAGGCGGCCGGGATGTCGTTGAGCTCGCGATATTTGATGGCGCGGTTGTTCATCCAGGAGGAGAACACGGCGCCGACGGCGCCCCAGAGCTGCTGCTCGGGCTCCTGCGGGAACGCGCTGCCAAGCTCCTTCTGAACGATCGCCTTGTACTTGCCGACAAGGCTCTTCCAGTCATCGGCCGAGAGCTCGGTGTCGAGCTGGTAGCCCTTGCGCTCCTTGTAGTCCTCGAGCGCTTCCTCGAAATGGCCGTGATCGACGTCGAGCACGACGTTCGAATACATGGTGATGAAGCGACGGTAGCTGTCCCAGGCGAAACGGGCATCGCCCGAGGCCTGCGCCACCGCCTCGACGGTGACGTCGTTCAGGCCGAGATTGAGCACGGTGTCCATCATGCCCGGCATCGAGGCGCGCGCGCCCGAGCGGACCGAGACGAGCAGCGGATTGGCAGGGTCGCCGAAGGTCTTGCCGGTGAGCTTGCCCATGTCGGCGAGCGCAGCCTTGACCTGGCCGTCCAGCTCGGCCGGGAAAGTCTTGCCGTTGTCGTAGTACCAGGTGCAGACTTCGGTGGTGATGGTAAAGCCGGGCGGCACCGGCAGGGCCAGATTGCTCATCTCGGCGAGGTTTGCCCCCTTGCCGCCGAGCAGGTTCTTCATCCCTGCCTCTCCCTCGGCCTTGCCGTCGCCGAAGGTGTAGACCCACTTCTCGCCTGCCATAAGCCCAGCCTCTTCCGAGTTTGTCGCCGCGATCAACGTCGGCGCGCCCGCATGGTTTCGAGTCCGCGGAGCCTGCCTGTGCAGCGCCCACGCGCGGGGTGGTCATGCCCAAAAGCGGATGAACAATCAATGAGTGCGACAGGGCGCCTGCGCACCTTTCGCTGCGCCGGGGCAGCCAGCAGCACCGCAAAGCATGCCCGGAAAACGCTGGAGCGCACCGCAGTGTCCTTTGCGATGCGATCCTGCCGATCGCTCGCCGGGACAAAGGCCCCGCGCCCCTCCATCGAGGCTCCCAGGCTCAACCCCGGCCGGCCTTCCGGGCGCGCGCCGCCGCGGGCCAGCGCAGCGGCCAGTTGACGAGACGCTCGACGATCTCGTCCTCGCCGACCTCGTCCTCATTGGCGTGGACCTTGCCGCGCACCGAGACCCCGGCTTCGACCACGGTCTGCGGATCGCCCGAGACCAGCGGATGCCACCAAGGCAGATCCTTGCCCTCCCCGATAAGGCGATAGGCGCAGGTCGGCGGCAGCCAGGAAAGGGTGCGCACCGCCTCCGGCGTCAGCGTCACGCAATCCGGCACGGTCTGCCAGCGGTTCTCATAGTCGCGGCAGCGACAGGTCCCGGCGTCGAACAGGCGGCAGCCGATATCGGTCGCCAGGATGCGGCCGGTATCCTCATCCTCGAGCTTGACCAGGCAGCAGCGCCCGCAACCGTCGCAGAGCGATTCCCACTCCGCCTCGGTCATCTCCTCGAGGGATTTCGACCGCCAGAAGGGCGGGCTCTCGATCGGGTCTGCGGCCATGCCCGCTTATGCCCCGTTGCGGGCGCGGAGGAAAGCTCGCGAACGCCGGCGCGGCGCCCCGTAACGACCTTCCCGCGATCAACAGATTTGATCGATTCTAATCTTTATTTAGAATGATTAAAATCTATGATAATTGACCGAATACTGTTGCCCTTCTATTTGAGCCCTAGCTTTCCTCCTGCAAGAGCTCTCCGATGCTGACGAAACGGGCCTTCCTGCGCGCATTCGCCGCTGCCGGCGTCCTGGCTGCCGCCATCCTGCCCGCCGCCGCCGAGAAGATCACCGTCACCGACATCATCGGCCGCAAGGTCGAGGTCGAGGCGCCGGTGCGCAAGATCATCCTCGGCGAGGGCCGGCAGATGTATTTCGTCGCCGCGCTCGACAAGGACGATCCGTTCAAGCGCGTCGTCGGCTGGCGCGACGATCTCGGCAAGGCCGACCCCGAGAACTACAAGGCCTATCTCGCGCGCTACCCGCAGATCGCCAAGCTGCCGACCTTCGGCGGCATGAAGGAAGGTGCCTTCGACGTCGAGCAGGCGATCGCCCTGAAGCCCGACGTGCTGTTCATGAACATCGAGGCCAAGGTCGCCAGCGACGAGGCCAAGCTGGTCGAGAAGCTGGCCTCCGTCGGGATCCCCGTGGTCTATGTCGACTTCCGCGAGAAGCCCTTCGAGCACACCGAGCCGTCGATGCGCCTGATCGGCAAGCTGTTCGGCAAGGAGCAGGTCGCAGAGGACTTCATCAAGTACCGCGCCGAGCAGATCGCGCTGGTCACCGACCGGCTCGCCAAAGCGGGCGATCTCAAGCGCCCGCTCGTCATGGTCGAGCGCGCCGGCGGCTACTCCGACGATTGCTGCATGTCCTTCGGCAACGAGAATTTCGGCAAGATGGTCGAGTTCGCCGGCGGCCGTAACCTGGCGACGCCGCTGATCCCCGGCACCTTCGGCACGATAAACCCGGAGCG
>JAESGI010000385.1_pt1 | contig 13527 bp, 14 predicted proteins | sample 9269671 | NCBI WGS metagenome assembly JAESGI01 (sample SAMN14515641, study PRJNA621666) | algae metagenome | isolation source: Nostoc indistinguendum CM1-VF10 and co-occurring heterotrophs from gravelly... | place: USA: Clark Mountains, San Bernardino, California | collected 1998-06-05 | reverse complement strand
CTTGACGCCACGCTCACGTGAGTTAGACCAGATTCTTCGTTTAGCCGCTTAGACCGACAGTTGCAACTTTTTGATACTTAGCCCAGAAGTTTTATTTCTGGGTCAATTTCTGCAAAAGTATAGTAACATCTATAGATATTACGGGCAGATCAATCCAGAAACGAAAGAAGCCAACGGTAGAGGGTTGATGGTTTTTAAGCAGAATGGTTTTCAATACTATGGAGACTTTAAAAATAATAAACGTAATGGTTGTGGGAGATTATTATATCCGGTAGAAAGTAATATTAACTATTACTTATATCAGTTTAAAAATGATCAATTGCAATGGTTAGGATATTTAAAATTGAGAAAAAACGGCAACGAATATAGGGGAAACTTTGCTAAGAATAAATGCCAAGGAGAAGGAGTATATATATTTGCAGATAAAACTGAGCGAGATGGAGTGTGGCTCGAAGATAAGTTAGAAGGAAGTAACTTGTTATGTAATAAAAAGCCTTCAACGCCTAAGATGCCAAGTATCAGCTTTCTCAGCAGTTTCTCATGGTTGCGTTCGGATGTATAATAAGGATGCCCGTGAACTGTATGAAATGGTCAAACTTGGTACGCCTGTTTTAGTAGAACCTTAATCTGGTTTACTTCATACCAAATGTACTAAAAATCTCCAATGCTGAATAATTAGCTTACCTTTCAACGTGGGCGTAGATGCGTAACGGCTTGTCGTTAGACATCGCTTGTTTGTCAAGATTTAGGTAACAGTAATGGAAGAAGGAAACGCATAGTTTATAATTTATGTACAACTTTATGTACATCAACTAATGTTGCCTTACAAAATCACATCTCCAACTGATGCGAGAAATGACTTTTTTAAGTTATTAGAGATGGTAGTAGAAAATCATCAGGTGTATATGATCAACCGTCGTGATGGTGAAAATGTAGCCTTGATTGCTGAATCAGATTTAGTGAGTTTACTTGAGACGGTTTATCTTTTGCGATCGCCTGCTAATGCGCGTCGTTTATTGGATGCAATAGAAGAGTCAAAAACAGGAAAAATCCAATCTCAAACGCTAGCAGAACTTCAGCAGGAGTTGGGGATTGAGCAAGAACAAGAAAAAGAAAGCTGAACCTATTGAAATTAAACCAGTTATTGTTAATCGCAGTCCTGGTTTTAGTTCTCAATTTAAAGAAGATTTAGCTTGGTGGTTTAAGCAGGATTTTCAGAAAGCATCGAAAATATTAGATTTGGTTACGGCTGTAATGCAAGACCCGTTTGAGGGTATTGGTAAACCGGAACCATTAAAATATATGGATGCAGATATTTGGTCGCGCCGAATCGATTTAGAACATCGGCTTGTATATCGGGTGGGAAAAACTCAGATTGATTTTCTCGCTTGTTGGTATCACTATGAATAATTAGCTTACCTTTCAACCTGGGCGATCGCTTCTTCTGCCGAGAGATTACCATAGATTACAGACAAAATCCCTGACAAGTATTCATCCATCATCGTGACGTTAGCGTAAACCACTCGTTGAATGAGTGCTGATCTGAGGCGATCGCCTTCTATCTTAATACTTGTTTTGTATTTCAAAGAACTGGTTAAAGTTTTTTCGTTTCAATCCCTCTTTGAGTTTTTTATCTCCTGTCCACAATAAGCCGTCTAATTCCAATGTTAGTGCTACGTGGGGAGTATCACTTTCATCAATATCCTGACATAAAGCGTAGGCTGTTACCCGATTTTCGTGGGAAATTAAATCTTCTTTATAGAGAGTAATTCGTTTTAGCAGTATTTGGTAAATTCGCACTATTTCATCTTTTGATAGTTGGCTGAGTTTAACTAACTTCTCTTTGCGCTTAAATAGTTCTACCAAAACTTGCTCGCAGACGAAGAAACGGTAATCTTAGCCGAGGAGTATCTCAGTAAAACTAGATTGGCTATTGAGCAATCCTGAGAACAATATATTGGTATCAACAATAATCGGCTGTTGTATAAACACTACCGACTACCCTACAAATTTATGCTTAATCTTTAACCACGCATCCCGGTCTATTTCATCAGCTAGGGTCGTGGCTTGCTCTTCTGTTAGATGACTGCGCCTTCTAATTGTCTCTAACTCCAAATATTCTAAAAATTTGCTTAGGCTTTCTTGATCAAGAATGTTTTTATTAAATTTGATGATAATGTCTTGACCATCAAGTGTAATGTTATATATTGCCTTTTCCGGCATAATATTCTCCTACCTAAGCTTGCTCGCACTTTTGAAAGGTACTGGAATTATTATGACAGAATTAATTGTTGAATATTGCTCGTGATTTACTGGCTATCTGCTTAAATAGCTTACCTTTCAACGTCGGCGATCGCTTTCTCTGGCGATACATTACCATAGATGACAGATAAAATCCCTGGTAAGTATTCATCCATCATTGTGACGTTGACGTGAATATTGAATGTAGCTTACTCTTGGGCTTCTTTTGGCTTTAACATCTGCCAAATTTCTGCATCAACTTGGGTTAAGTATTGCAACTCTAACTCACCTATTTTCTGAATTATACGCTTTCGGTCAATAGCTCGCAGTTGAAACACCATTGCCACGGAAGGCAAGGTTAAACCATTCTGTTGCGATGGCTCAATCCTGACTGTAAATGGAAAACGCAATGCACCTAATGAAGACGTAACCGGAACAATGATCAACATCGGAGAAGTTGCAATATCTGTTTGAACCGCAATTGCTGGACGATTGCCCTTTTCTTCTCGCTTATCTGACTCAGGCAAACCAACTAAGAGAATATCTCCTCTAGCCATTTAGTTTTTTACTTCATGGGAAACCGCTACCGCATCAAGTGATGCTAGTGTCGCTTCCATACTTAGCCAGTCCTCATCACTTGCTGCTTCCCAAGCCACAAACTCTTGAACCAGTTGAGTGGGTATCTGCATGAGCAAAGGGGTCAGCAACGCTGTTATTTCGTCACTAACGGAATATCCATGTGCCTGTGCTTGTTGAACAAGTGCTTGGTATAGCTCAATTGGCAACGTTACAGATGTATCAATGGTTTTAGTGGCTTTCATAGAATTGCAATTCAACCAGTCGTGAGAATTATAACTCAGATTAACCGAGGCTTTTGGACTAAATATAAGACCAAAAAGCGTGATCGCCCTACACATTATCCCACTGCCAAGCCAGTATGAGGCGATCGCACTGCTTATGCCTCGATTTGGGCGATCGCTTCTTCTGGCGAGAGATTACCATAGATGACAGACAAAATCCCTGGCAAGTATTCATCCATCATCGTGACGTTAGCGTAAACCACCCGTTGAATGAGTGCTGAACTGAGGCGATCGCCTTCTACATCAATACTAGTTTTGTAACTAATTTCCCCGTTGGCAAAATCTAGCTCAAAGTTGCCGATCATCATGCCAGAATTAGCTCTAGTTAAAAACTCTGCTATAGCGAGCCGTTTATCTTCTGGTGCATTAACAGGGGAAATAGAGTAAAAAACGAATTGCTGCTGTTCTGTTCTGACTCTGGCGTAACAAGTCCATTGACCATTTTCACCCTGAAAAGCTATCTGTAAAGCTGGCTGTCCTACAAGTTGGATAAATGGCCAACCATCAGCTTTAAAGAAATTAACTACTTCTTCAAAAATATCTCCATTTGTTGAATTTAGTGGAAAACTTGCCTCGATTTCTTGAGTAATTTTATCCACATTAATATCAGCTAACTCTGTCAAAAAGTTATTGATTCCTGCCAGCATTTTAGAAGAAGATTTCTGTGCTTTAGCAGAGAGATTAACTTTCGCCCAATCTTGAAAGAAGTTGACTATTCCCTGAGAAATTTCTTCACTGGAAGTAGCCGTATGAGTAAGAATTGCTGGACTAATATAAGACCAAAGAGTACGGTAGCCGATTTCACCTGAATCTTGTTGTTGCTTGACAGATAAACACAACCAATTTTCAGTAAATAGCAGTGGGTTTTCTGGTTGTTCTTGGCTTAAATTAAATAGATAAGTTGCAGTTTCATCAATCTTGACGGCGTGTTCTACTAGATGTAAGAATAAATCGGGTTTGAGGCTGGTTTCAATTATAATGTCACCTTCAGGCAAAAATTCGCCACCCGAAACAGGGTTACGCACGTCTGGCTTGAGATTGAATAATGCTTCTGTATCAATGAGTTTATAGAGTCTTGGGCTAACTTGGAAAGTGAGACGACACTCGATGAGTTGGTCATTTTGTTTAGTTAGGGTGAGGGCGATCGCGCGAACGGTGAGGGGGGCAGTGGTGCGAGCGCGCAGCGTTAACTCGCTGTATAATTGATAATTTTCAGTATCAGTGATCATGCAGAATTATCTTTGGACTGAAAGATTTTTGTTGGTAGCAAAGGAAGGCAATTGCTTAAGCTGATTACAAAGCTGATTAGCCCTACATAATAGGGCAAACTGTCAGAATTTTTGTTTACACAAGAGCCGCTTTTGCCTAGGTTTAGTCAAATCGACACCATCGCTGATTATCGAGTTTAAAACCTGCATCCACTAATGCAGTGCAACCTACAGAACTAAAGTTGTTGCCCTGTAGATCCAGTTCGGCAAGTTTTGAAAGGTGAGGGGATTGGGCAATGGCAACAACAGCTTCATCTCCAATTTGCGTGAAAGCTAAAGATAGCCCTACAAGGTTAGCAAGATGGGGGGACTGAGCGAGTGCCGAAGCACCTATATCTCCAATAGGGTTTTCTATAAGTTCCAAGTCAGTCAAATTTGATAGATTCGGAGATTGAGCCAGCGCTTTGGCACCCTCACTACCGATGCCGTTACCTAATAAGTGCAGGATGGTGAGGTTATTGAGGTAAGGCGATTGCGCTAACGCCAGTGCGCCCGCATCACCAATCTGATTCTCATCGAGCCGAAATTGGGACAACTTTGAGAGGTTAGGAGATTGGGCTAGCGCCTTCATGCCTTCGACACCGATGTTGTTGTAACGCAGTTGCAGGATATTGAGATTCGTCAGGTAAGGTGATTGCGCCAGTGCGACTGCACCAGCATTACCAATGTTGTTACTATCCAAGTAAAGCTGAGTTAGGTTTGTCAGAGAATGCATTCCAGCTAATGTGGCTACGCCCTTATCCCCAACCTTTCGTGCATACAAGTCTAGTCCGCGTACAATTCTCAGGCGGGGATTGGCTCGTTCAAGAATTTTCTTCCGCCAAATCCAAGGTGTCTGACGGTAATTATCAGACCAGCCCGTTAATTGCTGCTCAACACAGTCAATTGCTTCACCTAGCCCCTCATCCTCAGGCCAGGTATTCAGCAATTTGCACAGCCCCTCCCAAGGTTCTTCACTCGGTTCTTTGTCTAGAAGGAGCTGGATCTGGGTCAACCGTTCATCTCTTTGCATAAGCTTAATTTTGCCTAATCTATTGTTAGGAGAAAATCAAGTAAAAAAGTGGTCTAATTACTCTTTACTCAGCCTCATAGTCCTTCAGATTTTCTGGATCTGTTGGTGCTTGAAACTTGCGAACTTCGATTAATTTGCCCAATGTGTCCAATTTGACTCCGCCGCGCCAATTCCAGCCGCCTTCAAAATCTGTGTTATATTGTGCCACAATCTTTATACCTTGCTCCGTATTGGCTACATAGAGACAGGAGAAGTAGTTGTTGTCATCGCGTTGAGTGGTACTAACGTAGCAACGATAGAGATTGCCAAGCGTCGGGTGTTCATACTGTTTCACCTGAAAAAGAGCCCGTGGCTGGATCATGTCTAAATACTTTTTACCTTTTTTAAACCACTTGTTATCAACTGGTTCTGGTCGATTTACCTCAGGCGTTAGGTAAGCACCATAAAACTGCCGAACTTCATTTCGCTTTTCCTCAAAAATGCTGTCATCATGTTCAGTCCACTGGGCAACTAAGGCTTCATATTCTTTGCCAATAAATGCTTGGATGAAATTAATTGAATCTTCCATATTTGCTCTATTTTCTAGTTTTATAATCCAAGCCACAAATCAGGACCAGTTGAGATTTCGCGCATCGGTATGCTTGCACCTGTTTCAGTTTTAACTGTCACCTTATAAAGGACGTTCATGCACCGATTGAGGTTTTTATGCGCTCCTTGTAGATTCTTAAGTATTTCAGCCTTAATACCTGCCTGATCAAGATTTTTTAAACCTGAACGTTTATCATCTGAGGCGAGTGCTTGGAGTTCTTGCATAATTTGTCCTACCACCTTGTTATTATCAAGTTCACCCCAGGTGACAGTTACTTGCATATCAAATGTGATTGCTTTATTGCGACGGATAAATGCTTTGATGTCATCTTCTGCCCCTGACATCGGTCCCAGGTTGAATTCGCTACTTGCGGCGATGAGGTTAAGAGATTTCTTATAACCCGATCCCATGAATTGGTCAGCAATCAGGTGGCTACTGTGCTGACCTTTCCCTTTAACTTTAGTGTCCGGGTCTTGAGTAGTACCGCGATTATCTATGCCCGCGTCACCCTTTAGCTGCAAGTCAAAGCCTTTAACAGCTCTCACCATCTGGTTTTCATCCAGATTCACCCTAAAGCTCTTTCCGGCACGGGTTACGTAAGTAATTTGAGTTCCTTTGCCGTTTGGTTTTTCTTCAATATGCTCAGGATAGTAGCGTGTGTGGTCTAGGTCATTGTCTCCTTTCTCTAGCTTTTCCTTGAACTCAGTGTATAGCGCATTACTAGCAGCCGACTTTTGGCTAGCATCAAATACCTGGTTGGCTAGATGTTGTTGCGAATTTGTAAAAGGAGCTTTTGAGGAATGCACCTGATCCTTATAACCCGTTACAAGGTCATCAGCAGTTTTACCTTGTGGAGCCGCATCTCCAAGTTCTCCTAGAATTCTATTAACTGCTGGCACAGCTTGATTAGTGTGCGCTTGGAGGCCAAATTTGTGTTCTTTTAGTAGCGGTTTTTCCAAGAAGTCTTTCACACGACCATCATTGCTAAGTTTTGCTTTCACAGCCTCCCAGCTTTCAAGTTTGTCATACTCTTTAGCATTCTGTTTTAAAGCCTTCAACATATCGGCTTGAGCAGCGGGATCAGCTTTAGCCAACTCCTCCTTAAAGCGTTCAGCTGTGTTTTGCTTACCAACTCCCTGCACAGCCCCATCTGTATCGAAATTATTAGGTCCAATATGGATGTGGAAGTCCATATTGCCATCTTTCTCGTCCTCTACTGGAGGCTTGAAGGTAATAGTCATTTTGACAGGCTTTTCAAGCTGCTTATTGTATTTGTTCTCTAAAGCTTTTGCTTGATTTTCTTTGGAGGCACGCAGGTGTTCGTATGACATCTCTTTAGAAGGCTTTTTCGCTAGCTCCTGTGCAGCAGCATTGCCCATTTGAGCATGTTTCTTCTCTAACTCACTCTTGTTTTCCTTGCCTTCCTTGCCTTTCTTATCCTTTCTTTTACTACCAATTTCTTGTAATTTATTCTTGCCTTGCTCCTTCCATTCCAGAAGCTTATCTTCTTTGCCAGCTTTGAGCTTCTGACTAAACTTGCTCTGCTTAAACTTGTCTTTGGCGGTTACTCTCAGTTTCCCTGCCTTGTTCTCCAGCGCTTCTAGTTTCTTGGCTGGCCATTCCTTCGCGGCTTCGACCTTATCATTGAAAGCTTGCCGCTTCTCCTCTAAGGCATCTAACTTCTTCTGGGCTGCCTCATTCACGGCTGCTAACTTTTTACCCGCCTTAGTATTCCTCAGCTGGTTTTTCTTCTCTTCCAGCCTGTTGTTTATGGCTTGCTTCTTCTCTCCAAACTTTTGCTGGGCGGTTTCTTTCTTCTTATTAGCCCACTCCTGTGCCGCTTCTTTTTTCTTGAGTGCTGATTCTTTGACCGCGTTTGCCTTCTTGCCGAATTTGCTCTTATTAAACTTGTTACCAACTTTATTAGCAGCCTTAGCACCCTTGTCAATTATCCAATCAACTGCCTTCTCCACCGGTTTACGCAGTTTTTGGAAAATTGCCTGAACTTTGCCAGCAATACCACCCAAGCCTAAAAGACTTGCTAGGAAACTGATAACTACAGGTAACGACTTGGCTAGGGCATTTTCAACACCCTTAACTGCTTGGTCGATCGCACCAGAAGCGATCGCACTGACAGCATCCAAAATTGCGTTAATCAAGCTTGCAATTTGCTGGGCGCGTTCAATGAAAAAGCTGATAATTTGGTAAATCGCCTTGGCAGCTTTCACAAATGCTGAGGCTGGAGTCAGGAGACTGAGAACCCACTCTACCCCTGCAAAAATCACGGTTTCAATTACAAAGTCCTTAATCGGTTTAATGACAAGCTCATTGAGATCGCCTATCCGGTCTTGGACAAACTGCCAAATACCAGCTACTCCTTCGCTAGCTAAGACTTGAAATATGTCGAAGTTTTGTTCGAGATGGCCGACCTTTTTCTCACCCAATCGTTTCACAGCTTGTGCCCGAATTACCTGATAGGTGAATCCTAAAACCTCCGATACCAAGCCAAAGATACCTTTGAGGTCAAATTTTTCTGGCATCTCAAAACCGGATTCTGCCATCGTGCCGGTCAGCCAACCGATTAAACCTTTTTTCAGGTGCTTGCCGATATTATTCATAAAGTTCAGGAAGCCTTGCTTAAGCGCCTGAATCAAATTACCCAAAAAACCAATCGGGTCTTTAAGGATTTGTTCAACCACACCCGCAACCCTTCCCAACACCTGCATGAGCATTTTGGTCAGTTCAATGATCGTCTTTATAACTCCCACAACAGCATCGAGAGCTTTTTGAACTAGACCTTGATTTGCCGCCTTCATCTCGTCAATGCGGGCATCAACAGCTTCCAAATTCTCTTGATATTTCTGCGCTAGAGTCTCAATTAGCTCATTTTCTTTATCTTTGACGCTTTGTTCCAATGCATCAAACTTGCTATCAATGTCTGCTGCTGCTTGTTGACCAACTGCTTTCAGGTCTTGAGGCAATTGGTTAACATAGTTTTGAATTTCCTGCTTGCCTTTGGTAATTTCCGCTTTGGCTTGAGTCAGTCCTCTGCTGATAATGGCAACTACTTTGTTGATTACGCCATCCATTCTATTAATGTAAAGCTGCCGTCCCTCCTGATAGAAGGCGTTCACCTCTGACGGCATACCGTTACGTTTCGGTGTTCCGCGCAGTCTGTAGCAACTTCCGCCTTCACGTTTCGGTGTTCCGCGCAGTCTGTAGCAGCTTCCGCCTTCACGTTTCGGTGTTTCGCGCAGTCTGTAGCAACTTCTGCATTAAATAATTGGACTATTTTCGAGGATTAAACTAACAAAGCGATCGCACTTTGTTAACTCACTCTATAAGAGCAGCGATCGCACTGACAATAATACCAAGTTAGCTATGTCGCACAGAATTGTAATGAATATAATCGCAATGTTTGGCAAATCTCTCTCGTCTCGAATTATATGTTGCCAAAATCACTGCTATATTATACGGTTTCTGGAACTTCTACAGCACTTTGTGCAGATTGCGTCAAATTTCGCAACCATTGCTGAGTAGTCTCTGCCTTCAAATCCCTAAAAGATGCTTCATCATTTGCCATATTTTGTCCTGGCTCCCTGTTAACCCCTAACCCTTGTGAAAAGGATGCTTTAGTTACTTCCAGAGTTCCTTTTATTCTACTTTCATTTCTAGGTAAAGGATTTGAGATGTCCAAATCTATACTTATTTGAGTTTCTGCATTTCTCAGAGTGATATGGGGAGTTGGCTCACTTTCAGCAGATATTCCTCCTGCCCATTCCAGAATAGAGTGTATCATGTATTGAGTACCTCCTGGAGAGCGCCAGTATATATTATCCGAAATCCATGCCCTTCCTTGAAAAACAGTATTCTCGAGTCTTTTTCGGAACCACAGTTTTCCCCCTCCAAAATATTCCGGTAGCCTGACAGAAAAATCATTTCTGACTCGCATAAATTCTGGTAATTTGTTCTCTTCAACTGGAGCGGTTTCAATAGGTATCTTTTTGTACATAGCTTTTTTTACTGTATCTAAATTTAGTCTCCCTCCCTTCTCATCATCAAAATGGCCTGTGTCATTCCAATACATAAGTCGCTTTGTATGGGCACCTCCAACTTCACCCAATGCTTCTCTATTTTGATCAATGACGTTTAATACAGCGCTAATTTTCCGAGCCCGTTGTATTACTTGATGCTGTTGAACTGATGGTGATGGCGGTTGCAGGGTGTTAAAAAGCGATCGCTGCACTGCCCCGCCATTCTGCTGCACAACGTGCGTCAACTCATGCGCCAACAACTCCTGACCCCCCCGACTCCCAGGATTATATTCACCCTGCCGAAAGAACACATCCTGTCCCGTTGTGAAGGCACGCGCTTGAATTGAGCGATTCAACTGGTCAGATTGACCATCTGTGTGAACCTTCACGCCACTGAAATCAGCGCCAAACGCCACCTCCATCGGTTTACGGATGTTGTCTGCGATCGCCACTCCACCCCCCCGTGCTTGGTTAATGGACGCTTCCAAGTTTGGCGCAGCAGCCATCCCAGCCTCACCCTGACGCTGCACCATCGGCTTCATCTGTAATTCTTCCTCATCCTCTGGCAATGCTTCTCGTTGCAGTGTGCTATTGTCTTGAGATTTCATTTGCAATTCTTCCTCATCCTCTGGCAATGCTTCTCGTTGCACCAAAGGCGTGATGGAATTTGCCAGAGATTTCATTTGCAATTCTTCTTTTGGCAATGCTTGTGGTTCAATAGACTGGCGATTTACAGGCTGCGCGATTCTTTGCATTACCTGCTGTGCTACGCTATCAGCTTCCTGTTCGTAAATGTCTCCAGGCTGGCTAATTGAGAGTTTTGCTTGCGATCGCAGTGGTATGCGACTTATATCATCAGTAACTGGTTTAGGAAGTGGTTGTATTTCAGGAATCGCTTGGCGTGAAATTGTCGGTGGCCCCAAACCAAAGCCGGGTGTAGGGTGTTTCAGGGATGGAATTGAGAAGCCTGTAGTAGCTTTTTTTTGTCGGCTAACGTGTTCTCTCATTATTCTCCAGATGCCCAAGCAGTACTTAGATGATTAGTAGGCTGTTACTTTAGATCAATATTACAGCGATCGCACTTGCAACACAATTCCTCTAAGGGACTCTCAGCGAACGTAGGGGCGCAAGGCCTTGCGCCCCTACTAAGTTAGACTTTTGGCTACTTTTGATTCTGATGCACTACCTTTAGCCTGGATTTAGGGAGAGTTTTTTTATTTATGGACTCAAAGCAGCAACAAACTTTTTTCACTTTCGATGGAGATGTTGGCGAGACTGCTGGCTACGCCGGGGTTTCGGCATCATTTAATACAAGCAAGGCGGCTAAAACGGCAAGTAAATATCTCAATGATTCACTGCTGATGAACCAACTAACAGAACACGTATATAAACTTTTACTAGAAGATTTGCGATCGCAGCGCGAAAGGGTAGGTAGTTATGATTCTCAAAGGTGGTTGTGATGGCTACAGGCGCTAACAATGGCAACATTACTCACGAATTAAATTATGTCACTACTAATCGGTTCTACGTAGAGATAGACAGTTCTATTGCTGCATCTTTCGCTGAATGTTCAGGATTAAGCGTTCAAATTAAGAAAAATATTTTTCAGGAAGGTGGTGTTAATGACCAGCAAAGAATTTATTTAGGTCATACAGAATTTGCAGACGTAACTCTTAAACGTGGATTTACCGATCATCCAGGTTTTTGGAACTGGATAAATGCAGTTTTTGATGAACAAAAGAAAACATCTCGACGCAATGTCAATATTATAATTTTCAATCAAGCTGGTGAAACCATGATGAGTTGGACTTTGATTGGTGCTATTCCTATAACCTGGAAAACACCTGCACTCCAAGCAGCTGGTAAGGCAGTTGCCATTGAAGAATTAACTTTAGCTTATGAAGGTCTACAAGTTGCAAGGACTACAGGAGGAGGTACTTCTGTACAACGGAATCAAAAAAGTGGATATTTCGTTTCTAGCTAAGTCGCTATTTTTAAACGATAACTATGCAAATTATTCAATCTCTACTAGGAAACAATATTCATCCGCTTGGGGTAATATCATCTTTATCTCTTCCTGATAGAATGATATTGAGAAAACAGTCTCCTTCTCTGCATTCCCGAAGTAATTCTCTTAGCCCCATACAAACTAAACCACCATTAGTTACATCCTCTAAATTTTTATTATCTCGTGAACATGAACCATCAATACAACCATTAATAGGTTGGGATAGTTGGGATAATCAAGATATAAATAGTGATTTACCATTACTTGAATCTGATTCTTTTGATTCAATAGCTCTACCTGAAAATAGTCATGTTAATAATAGTGAACTAGTAAAAGACACTATTCCAGAGATACTGCCAAATCGGATTGATAAAAAAACTAGTGATGATACCTCGCAACAACTAAATACTAAAAGTAAATCTAAATCAAAAAAAATAAATAAATCTCAAAAGCCACTTGAGAAGAAATCCAAACCTAAATCTAAAAAAGCAGTCAAATCATCTGTGGCTAAGAATATTGTTCAAAGCAATGTTATTATTAATGGTAGTGAAGATAGCTTATTAGCATCAGATGAGCCTCTGCTTGTTGAGGCTAATTTGGAAATACCTACATTGCAGCTAGATAATGCTGTCGTTGATAATTCTCTAGCTTTGCCGTCAGCACTTACCTCAACCGCTCTTGACGATGCACCTACTTTACTCCATCCTTTGGCAAATGATGAAAATACTATAGGGGCGAATATTGCTGCATCTAATTCTGAGTCTTCAGTTGCAAAAAGCCCTATTGCAATACAACAAGAATTTGATTCTAGTGTTTCAAGTGAGCCTTTAGCGAGTATACGTATTCAGTTAACACCTACCTCAGCCGATATTGAAGATACACCTAGTTTATTCAGAAATTCTGATAATAATGAACCGTTAGTAATTTCAGAGTCACAGTCTGGTATGGTGGTTAATGTCTCAGATGTATCAGCCAATCTGACTTCACTGCAACGTGACAGCTATCTTGAGAGTACTACTAGCGAGTTTACAGAAAGTCAGCGCATTTTAGTACCACCTGAGATTGTTGAAACACCAACAATTACTGCTATATCCCCTGAGATTGGTGAAACAGCGATCGCACCCCTTACCGCCACATCGCCTGAGATTGGTGAAACGCCAACAATTACTGCTATATCCCCTAAGATTGGTGAAACAGCGATCGCACCATTTACGCCTACATCATCTGAGATTGGTGAAACGCCAACAATTACTGCTATATCCCTTGAGATTGGTGAAACAGCGATCGCACCCCTTACCGCCACATCATTTGAGATTGCTGAAACACCAACAATTACCGCTACATCGCCTGAGATTGGTGAAACTGCAATCGCACCATTTACGCCTACATCGCCTGAAATTGGTGAAACAGCGATCACACCATTTACGCCTACATCATCTGAGATTGTTGAAACACCAGTAATTACTGCTACATCCCCTGAGATTGGTGAAACTGCGATCGTACCATTTACGGCTA
>JAESGI010000384.1_pt1 | contig 13549 bp, 13 predicted proteins | sample 9269671 | NCBI WGS metagenome assembly JAESGI01 (sample SAMN14515641, study PRJNA621666) | algae metagenome | isolation source: Nostoc indistinguendum CM1-VF10 and co-occurring heterotrophs from gravelly... | place: USA: Clark Mountains, San Bernardino, California | collected 1998-06-05 | reverse complement strand
ATAAATGAATGAATGAACTAATCATAGTAGCCTCCCAAAAAATCTTTTTTGTAGTCTTTATGTAGCAATTTAGTAGTATTTTTCGATGGCTGTGACTAAAAAATCAGTTTTGACTCAAAAAAACTTTCCGCCAAATTTGGCGTACTGTGCGTCAAAAAAAGCTTTTATTTCTTGGCTGTAGAATAATACTATTGTGATATTCAAAAAAGTGAAAATCCTTCTATTTGTCTCAGATATACCTTGAGAATGCCTTCTCTGTGCCGGAATTCTGACAATTTAATAACAATCCTAATATTTGCCTGAATTCTAACATTTTGTGATTTTGAATCTAATCAAAGGTCAACGTATTTTCGTCAGCGTTGAGATGCCAATACGGTTCGGTTAACAAAGTTATTTGTTGAGGGGAGCAGGGAGAGAAGAGAAGCAGGGGAAGAGAAATTGCTACTCTCTTTCCTCCCCGCCTCAAGAGCACCCCCTGCCTCAAGAGCTTATCCGAACCTAGTAGGTATGCCATACATACTCCATGAGTTGAATGGCACGCCTGAAAAGCGCAAATGTATTATTTACAAGGGTTTCATCACTTTGGAAAAACGTGGGCTAATGAAGCAGCGATGGCGCTGTTTCGCCCGCCAACTCTTGAAGACGCTCTGCGCGTTCGGCATCGCAAACTGAGAGTTGCAGATTATTCTGATTCCCGACCTTAAAACTATTATTTTTCTAAACCCCTTACCAGGCAAGTATTTCAGCTTTTCAAGCGTGCCATTCCTCCATGAGTTAACCATGTTTTTATCATAAAAATCGGTTCCAGTCAGTGGCAAGAAGTGGTAAGAAGTGGCTGGAGAATGACTGATAAATGCCCGATATTACCATGACTTTTATGTTATTTTGCCTGAGATTTGCCACAGAAATGACATACTATCAATCCGCCTATTGATATGTTTTTATACCAAAAATATGGCTCCGAAAATTTTTCAATAGGGGTGCTTTTGATCAGAGGCTCGTACTAGCATCTCAAGTTGGGTGAATTCACCCAAGGTCAAAAACCCGTGCAGTTCCGAATAAGAAGCGACTTCCATTTCACCCAGAATATTCTTAATTACCTCCCAACTTGGATTGGGGGATTCCAGGATACAAGCGATCGCTTCTGAGGCTAAAACCTTGGAATCAGAAGAAGATGGCACATCCGATTGACCCGCACCACTTTCTAGCTTTTCCGCACCACTTTCTAGCTTTTCCGCACAACTTGGGGAGCTACCCGCCCCACTTTGGGAGCTAACCGCCCCAGTTTCGCCCCAGTTCCCGCCCCAGATTTCCTTATCTGGTAAGGGTTCCGCCTCACCCGCCCCAGTTGGGGTTACATATTCTTCTTTTTCCATTGTCGGAGAAAGCAATTCAATTTTCATATCTGACTCTTCATTGTTTTCTCCAAAATTAGAAAAACTGGGGCGGGTGGGGCGGGTTGCTTGCTGTGACTGGGTTTCTGGGGCGGGTAGTGGGGCGGGTATGGGGCGGGTTGACTCTAAAGTGGGGCGGGTAACTTCCAAAATCCCGATGCCTTTCAGTATCGGGATCTGTTTTTTGCGAACATTACAGTACCTAGACCCTTTAACTGCCTTGGGGAAGAGTTGAGCCATTCGAGCGATGATTTGATTGATGCCCTTCACGTTCTTGTCGCTGGGGCGTACTTGGTCAATCCATGTCCTACGATTGTTGTCATCTATAGTTAATGTGCCGTTTTGCTTGTACCAATTCTCCAGGAGCATCCACAAAGCACTTGCCGACATCTCGCCGCCTTCGACGTAGCCCAGTTTTTCATCTTCAATGAAGTCAAAAAGATGATTATTCTCTCTCTGAAGGTTGCGGAAAGCGTCGGTTGTACATTCGTAATCAATCCCTGACTCTATAAGGTTGTTGAGAGCTTTCAGCATCCTATTTAAAAAGGCGGGGGCTAATTTTGTTCTGATAAATTCTTGGTCGTATCGGAATCGGGGGTCGCCTTTTATCTCGTTTAGGTTATTTGGATCAGGATTATCTACAAAGGTTTTTTTGAATTCTAAGATTGCAATCCTGTCTTTGATTGCTTGTATTACGCCTTGAAATGCGGGAGTCTCGTTCAGGTTGAAAATACCTATTGCGTTAGAAGAAAATTCTATATGGTCTTTCCCTTTATGTTCGCAATGCAGTGTGTCTCCAGTGACGAATAATTTTAAACTTTGTAGTCTGTCAATTCTAGATGTTTGTGGGTTCTCAGAAGCCCAATTAATTCGACTATATATAAGTGGGGCTAGCCCGAACTTCCTGCCTTCATCATAGGATTGAAAATCTCCCAAGGAGACAGAAGTTAGTCCATTTTTCCCATAAATGGTTGATACACACTCGCGGAGAGCATCTTTACCATTAGAACCAAGACCAATTGCGAACATTGCTTTTACCTCTCTTCCTCTGAATTTCCTAACAGTTTGGAGGTCGATAGATGCGGCAATATTTCTAAGAAATATTTCTTGTTGTGGCTTGTCTAAGCAACCTAAAAGTTGCTCACAATATGTATCGTCAGCATTAGGGTCATATTCAATTAACGGTTCATAAATGAAGTAGTCCTGGGGCGTATGCGGGTCTAATCTTATTGTAAAATCCCTGCCTTCCCACTCAACCCTAACTATCCCATTAGTGCAATTTACGCCAGGAGGATTGATTAGTTCTGGGTCAATTTCTGTCCCCATTTTTACCCATTCCAAAACCTTCTTGACTGAACTAGGTGAAGCATAAGGACAAGACTTTTTACCCTGTTCGTTCTCGACCACAAAGGAATTGCAAAAGTCATAAATTCTTTTGCGCTCTGCGGAATCTGGAGAGTGTTTATAGTGGTTGCCAGTGTGGAAGTAAAGCTTATCAGCAGCACAAATCCAGTTCTTATCTCCGTAGAGAGCTTGAAAAGCTTGCTGAGTAAAGGCTACAACCGGATTTTGGGCATCATCATCAATGATATCTACCTCTGCCTGTTGCGTTAGCGCAGCTTGCCGTAGGCATCGCTCTGCCACAGCCGCGTGGATCTCCTGCTCAAGAGCGCGGATAAATTCTGGTGTTTCCATCTGCCCCAAGATTTCTTTGATGTCACTTGATTTATATGGTAAATCGGGGCAGATGTCGTGCGGGTTAATTCCAATAAATCCAATCCCCACCTCGTCGGCACAGTCCTGGCAAGTCTGGAGTTTCTTTAAGCCAGTGTCGTCAGCATCGTGCAGAAAGATGATTAATCCTATACCTGAATCTTTGATAAGTTGGTATTCTGGCAGGATTGATTTTTTGTCCCATGCACTGCCCTGGAATGTGAACCCAGCAAGCCCATGCTCTCGACCAACTTCAACGCACCCCTCCCCTTCGTGTTGGAGTAGCGCCGGGGTTCCTTGCACCAATTTACTAGCAGTGATCGCCTCTTCAATACGATATGCCCTCCAGGGTTCATCCCCTTTTCTCATCTCTGGAGTGCCATCTGGAAGCCTGTGCCATTGGCGGAAGGATTTATCTTTTCCCTTCTCTTTGATGTAATCCGGCCATTCATAGCGAATTACCCATTGGGTTTGTGAGTAAGGATAGATTGTTTGTGTTGCATTCCCTGGTATTCCCTTGGGTAGCTTGCAAGTTATGTTTTGAGTTTGGGGTATGTCAGTCGCCGCTTGGGTCAACATCACCAGTGCTAATTCACCATCTGGAATTGGCGCACTTTTGGGCAAGATTCTCTTGGGCTTTGCAGCCAAACGGTTTAGGGATGGAGTGTAATTAGCCCCTGCCCTTTCTGCCACCACTTCAGCCCAGGGTTTAATCGCCTCTCTGATGTCCTTACACTCACAATTATTGAAGCATCTGTACTTCCCGGTTTCTGGGACAATAGATAAGTCATTACCGCCACAAACTGGACAAATAAACTTATTTTTAGCTTTGTCCGGTTCTAGCTGGTCTTGAAAATTTCGGATGTCGAATTTTTCAAATGCCTGTTGAGTTCTTGAGGCATTAGTTTTTTGTGGTGTATCTTCAAGGCGTTTATTTTCTACACTGGCAGTTTTGGTATTGCGTGCTGCTAACTCTTGCTTAATTGGGGCAGATTGTGCTATTTTAAGCGGCTCAGAAATATTCGGCGTTGCGCCATGATCTAACAGTCCGGGCGCACTTTGCATTTCTAGTGTATTCATTTGTACTACTCCATGTATTTTTTGTGTGTTTCTGGAGTAGTTCTTTGCCGTTGTCGTCGCGTTCTGTTAGGTTAGAAGGTGAACAATTATAAAAACTAATCTGGTTGTAGTTTTTGTTGACTACTCGTGAACGACCGTAAATCGTTCTTGGTGTTCGCCTCATCATCTAACAGAGCGCACCCGAAGCAGCAAGAGCTACTCCTTTTTTTTTGTACCCAAGCATTCAATCTGCTTGGGAATTTTTGTTTTTTAGCCAGTTTTTAAACATTTTCTTGATGATTGTACTGCGTCCTGCTCTACATATAAGATGCGATTACTATCTAAAACAAAGTAAACAGCTAGGCATTCTGGTAGAAGCTTGTGGTCAGATAGTGGCAATGGAGGAAGGGAAAGAAGGTCAATCATTACTTATCGCCCCCAGACTGCTTATCTCTCTCTATCGCATCAAGAATAATCCTCTCGACAAGATTGCTAAGTGTTCTACCCTCCTTTGCTGCCCACAATCTTAAGTACTGCTTCGTTTCTGTCTCACAAGTGAAGTTTATCTTCTCTGTTCTCACGTCATCTTCGTTCATGTTCTCCCTTCTCAAGATATATCCTTTTGCTGATATTTTTACATTTCTCATCTTCTCATATGTTGCTAACTTCTCATATTATTTGCTAAGTTGAGAAGTGTAAGATATAAACCCACAAGTGGCGAAAACAACCGCAGATGGAAGCGGATAACAGACCCCGTAAGACGGATAGAACAGTAACCGCAGATATGCAAAGCTTTTTCACCACAAAGGTTTTACGAAAAATTGAAACAAATTTAAGGACTTCAATCAGATGGTAAATTTGGCATCTTGTCCCACTGCTGGGATTCTAGCCCCATCGTTGACCCCTGCTTCTTGGGATTGTGGTAACGGGTATTCTAAACTACATTTCCCACAAGGAGAGATACTTATTCCCTCCTACTTTAAACAAGTCATTGAAACGGACTCTAACGACTACGAAAGCTTAGGCAACGGTGCGGTAGTCGAATATCTTCAAGGCGAACGCTCTGATCTATCTGGCTCTAAGTGGTTGATTGGAGAGACTGCCGAAATCTACTGTAAGCAGTCATTTGGACGCATTGTTGATGACTTCAAAAACAAGATTACTTATGGGCTGCAAATGCTCTTAGGTGCAATTGCTCAAACTCCTAGACAGCAGAGCTATAACTTGTTTTTAGTCGCTTCATTGCATGACTCTCAAGCCTTTGCCCATGATCTAAAGAAAGCCTTGCAAGGTAAGCACATCGTCAAGTTTGATGGCAAAGACATTGTAAACGTTGATATCACCTGTCAAATAACAGAGGAAGGTGTAGGAGCATTGTTAGTTTCTCGCGCCCCTGGTCAGCAGAAAGTCGCGCTCATTGACCTGGGGCATGGAACTACGATCACCTCAATATTTGAAGGCAACAAACTATTACAAAATAGTCGCAAGATTGACACAGTAGGCGTTCACCATCTTTGTGAGGCGATAGCGAATAACCTCCAAACCCGTCGCCACCTTGGTAAACCAGCTAACCCTCATCTGATCCGAGAGGGGATGAGCAAGAATTTTGTTTATGGAACCACCAATTGGGAGTTTTCAAGCATTTACTCATCGGAACTCAAGGGATGGCTTGCATCTTGTTTAGTGCCTGCGTGGAAGCATTTGCAATCCCGCGCTGATGACCTGGATGCTATTTACCTTGTGGGTGGCGGTGCAATGCTGCCATCGGTTAGTGCAATCGCATCTAGGCAAGGAATAGCACAGATTCCTAATTCCCAGACTGCCAATGCAATTGGGTTACTGAAATTAGCTGTTGCATCACTAAAGAAGGTTTAATTCATGGCGAAAGATAACCGGGTTTGCATCCCCAAAGATTTGATTGACCCCGTAAAGGCTGAGGCGGAAAAACTGCTTCTCACCGATGACCTGACCTCTGCTGTGACTTGGATTTTAAGGGCTTACTTTCGAGATAAAAATTCACTTTGCTGTCAGCACAAGCAACAACCCGCTCTAACTGACCAGTCCCAACCCGATAGCTTAAGTAACTTTGAGGATTTGTTCGTAGCGTAACCATGAAAATCAACAAAACACTTGGATTCTCTTTTGCCACTCTTGGCTTTCTAGCCCTTGGCTATTTCGGAGTGCAGTACTTCGGTCGTAACAATATGTTCACTATCGCCGCAGTTGTGGGAGGTGCAGGGGCTATCAGCTATGTACTTCAGAAACCGAGTCAGCCAGAAGCACCAACCGCACCGATAAAAGCCCAAAGGAAAGGGAAAAAGTCATGAGCGACCAAGACACCCAAAAGACACAACCATCGCTAACAACAACTGAAATCATGACCATCATCCTGGGTTGCGAACAGACTCTTAGGTTTGTGCAAGCATCCCCAAATTACAAGCAGATTGAAGCGTCCGAACGGTTCAGTACATCAAACGACCTAAAAATGGGTGATGCAGTGCAAGCCTTGATGGAGATTCACGAAGCAATCCTAAATATCGAGTTCTATTCCCAAGTTGAGGGACAAACTTATGCTTTCGACGACAGCCTTGCAACGTAATCATTTGTACGAATTTCGCGGTCAACAACTGCGCTATAGCCATCGCTCTAATTGTCGAGTCAATGCACCTTTCATTTTCAATGACTCCAAAGGCAGACGAAAAGAACTAAGCCAAACCCAAGTGCAGAGGGAGGTTTTTGAATTAAATGAATTTCGTGAGAACTGATGATGAAGCGATTGCACCGACGACCAATCATTGCAATCGCCCCACTCTGATATGTATCTCGATACGCAAAAACGAAAGTACAAAAGGATTCTAACAAATGGCACTCGATTATAGAAATCCCAATGATTGGGGACGCTGTTCTTTGACTGATAATGCTTTGAAACTCCAGCAATTTAAGGCTCTTAACCCAACAGCTACGAAGCGCGAAATAAATAGTTTTCTTTGCAGCCTTTACTTACCCTTCACAGTCACGGAATTCTTAGCAACTCATGAAACCATTGATGACCATCCATACTCTGCTGCATTTGGTCAATTCTTGGGCAACGGTATTGAAGAAAGATATTGCAAATATCTTAGCGTTTGGCTCTAAGCGATTTGATTTAATCTCTGATGATTTTGATGATCCAATACGGCAACTAGCAACGAGAATTTATAGCCGATTTGAAGAGATGGGTTACTGGGATAAGTTGCCCCAATCATCCAGCAATATCGACTATGACTACATCCCTTATAGGAGATTAAATGGCACGTAATTTTGGAGCAGCGAAACTCAAAAATCATATTTCCAACAATGCCCCCGGTACGTTAGGAGCAATGGGGAGACTGTTTGATGTGTCGGCTGAGGAGTTCAATAAAGCCTTACAGGGAGATCAAACGGTAATCACCAAAATTGCAGACATGGCGCGACTGTCTGACACAGCTAAGGCTAATCTGCCTAAAGCTTTGGAGGCATACCGAAAGATTATCGAAACTACAGGGGATGTAAACCAAGCCTATGCCGAACTGGTGCAACTAACCCAGAAGCACGGAACGCAGACACTCAAAGCTATCAACTCCTCGAAAATTGGTGAACAGCGTTTCAAAAATGAGATGACCGAGATGCAGTCAGAACACGTCAACGCCACGACTGCGGAGGCAACCCGACACGCTCAACGCTCAAGCCTAATTCAGATAGCAGGTGCGACGGCTGATTTGATGGCACTAGCAAAATATGAGGCGGATTTAATTAAAGCGTCTAACAAAGTACCAGAAGCACAAGACGCGGCGGATAGGGCTTATGAGACGGCGGTAACTACTGCACTGTGGACTAATGGCAGTGAAGCGAAGACCGACCGCATACCCAAGCCAAACTACAGCCGGACTGCTGGCATTAGCCGCATTGGTAACTGGTTCAGGAATTTTATGGGCATCTAAGCCATAAGTAAAAAGCCAGAGGATGAGAAACTCTGGCTTTCATGCCCTTTTGTAGGGTTAAGAAGGAGTAAAAATGAATGATTTTGACACCCTGTTATCTCAATTTCACTCCACCAATGAAGAGACTCCCTCTACCAATTGGGGTGAACAGCAACACACTTTGCCGAACCCGGAGGATGAAGACGGCTTACGCCTTGAGCAATCTATTAGGGATGTTGTAAATAACAAGCAACTCCTCAACAAAGCACTCTTTACATTTTTGGGCGTATTCACCGCTAACACGGGAGTCAGCCTACTAACTTCTTTAGGAATTGGCGCGATCGCTTCTGGGACACTCGGCAGCATTGTACTGGGGTTATTCTTCGCCAACACTCTCACCAAAATTCAATACGACGGACAAATCCACATTGGCAAAGAGTTCATGGTGGCAACTGTCCAAACTGCAAGTGTAGGGGCGGCGCTGTGGATAGCTTTTGACGAATATCGGGTTGTAAGGGAGGCGACCAAGATAGGTAAGACAAGGTTTTACGAGGAAGTTAGAAACTACGAAGTCAAACCAACTCCCCAAACTGAAACTCCCTGGCTGTTGATGGGATTAGGTGCAGTGGGGTTGTTGCTATTGGCAGCAGTGCTAAAGGGGGCAAACCAATGAAACGTAAGCAGTTCGAGTCATATAGAAGTTCAGGGACAGCCAACAATATCACTGTGGGGGTGCTTGCAACCATCGGGTTAATTTGTGGGGCTAAATCATTCACTGGTACTCAAATCAGTTTGGTTGAATATTGCTTTGTCCCCCAAACGCTAACCCTACCAGAAAACCGTGCTAGATACTGCACACCAGACAAGCGTTACATAATGGCGGAGTCTGAGTTTTATGCCTCTTCTTACGCACCAGCTAACCCAGAGTTTCAGCGTGATAACTTTGTGCCTACCAAAGCAACCAGATTAAGGATTATTCCACCCAGCAACCCGAATAAACCGCTTTGGGGTCTAGCCGCAGTCTTGACAACTGGTGGAGCTTTCGCATTATCCAAAGCTAGGGAATGGCGATTGATGCAGCTACTACCCGAACTCAGGAATGAACTAAAAGCCAATTGGTTGATCAGCAAGCTTCGTGAAGGCTTGAGACTCCACAAGGAAAGCTACACCGCGCAACTAGACTACGAGTTCCACCAATGGAGTGAAAATCGACGGGCAAGGGCAGCACAATTGTCTCAAATGACACCCCAAGAATTAGCCATCTTTCAGGAGCAAGTCAGGTTAAAGGCTGAGGCAGAAGCACGGGCTTCTCTGCAACAGGCTAGTGGACAACCCGCCGGAGCTTTACCGGGACAGTCAATGCAGGATATCGCCAGGGGTGACGATAAAGTGACCGGCTCTCAACAGCAGACATTACAACAAAATACTGCAATTAGCCTTGACCCATCAGAATCTCTTGCCCTAAATACTTTGCAAGCCCTAGCCAGAGCAGATAGTTCCACTGCTTTAGTTGCCGCACCAGGAAGCGGTAAATCGGTAACGCTCAATTACTTAATTCAGAAAATCTTGGCGGATTACAAGAATGCTGACATCTGGGTAATTAGTGCTAAGAATGATAGTTTTTGTGGTTTACGCGAGAAGGGGCGGGTAATTGTCTTTGACGGGGAAAACCCAGATTTAGCCAAAGAGGTAATTGACAACTTTTACACGGACTACAAAAAGCGTAAACAGCTACCAGAATCAAAGCGCGAATCCTTACCACCATTAATTCTAATTTTGGATGATTGGCTAGTAATTGCTGACTCATTAAGCAAGCTTTACTCTGATTGGAATTATGGGAGTAAATTGCTTGATGTTCTGCTGATTGGAAGAGAGTTTAATACTAAGTTTATTGCCTCTCTACAGTCTTTTAATCTGGCGGCTTTGGGCATTGAAAAGATGGATGCCCAAACTCGGATCTGTCTCAATTTATTGTTGTTAGGTAACAGGTATATCAAGAATGGAAGGGAACAAGAATCTTATGGGGTGCTGGAATTGATTTTAAATAGAGGTGACATTATTCCAGGTAAGCAAGAGCGGGAGCAAATTAAATCTAAATATCTGGATGTGAAAGCAGTCTCTTATCAAAACCTCCGTCCAGTGATGATTGCTTCTGTTGGTGGTTTTGTTGTGGCATTAATGCCCCTTTTATCTAATCAAGTCAACTCCATTGCTTCGGAGCAGGAATATCTAGATAGAGTATTTGACCTAGAATTTAATTTAAATGCTGCTCACAATCTACATTCAAAGCCATTATCTGAAGTAGCTAAAAAAATTTATGAATACTTCCAGAATGTGAAGTCTAAAACGCCAAAAACATTACGCGATTTGAAGAAAGCAGACAGGTTATCTGGTTATTCAGAGTCAGAGTTAATTGATGGTTTAGCTGAATTAGTAGAGAGGGAGAAGATAAATTCTGACGGCAATGATAGCTACTACCTACCTGATTGGTGAAAGTCCTGCCGTGATGCCGTGGTCATAAAAAGGGATGTGTAACTTGCTTTTCTGAGTGGACACGGCATACGGCAGCAATCACGGCAATCCATACCCTGTATAGGTCGTAGCCTACGGCACTGCTACGGCAGCACGGACACCCACGGCAGAAGCATCAATAATAAGTCCGCCAATAAACAGCCATTTATTATTAGAGGATTAATAAAATCATGCTGAAAATAGTAATTGTTGAACCAGAAATATTCACTCTCTTAGGCATCAAAGGTGCTATTGAAAAATCTCCAGAGATAGAAGTTACAGGGTCAGCCACCAGTGGAAAGCTGGGGTTTCAGTTAATTGAAGAGATGAACCCTGATGTTGTGTTAGTTGATTTATTATTACCCGACATGAGTGGTTTAGAACTGACTCGCTCAATCAAAAGGAAAACTAATAGTAAAGTGGTAATTTTTACTAATCAGACTCATTCCGACTTTGTTAACTCGGCTTTTCGTCATGGGGCTGATTCTTATATGCTCAAAAGTGCTGATGTAGAATTGATTGAACTAGCCATCAAGAGAGCTTACTTTAATGAATGTCTACTTGACCCGAAGCTGGCTAAAAAACTGTTAGAAAGCCTTTATCAGAACAGATATATCGACCCCAACTTCGTTGACAAAAACTTGCTTGAACCACCTACTGAGCGACAAATACAAGTCCTGCGTTTACTGGCTCAGGGTTTAGTTTTTGAACAGATTGCCAAAGAAATGTTTCTCTCTGTTAGTACAGTCAAAAATTATGCCAGTGATTTGTATAGCAAGTGGCACGTCAAGAACCGTTATGAGGCGATCAAAAGAGGGGCGATGCTTGGTTATATCGACTATAACTTGATTGTGAATGAATGATTTATCGGTGAGGAGAGCGAAAGGATTAAGTCGGGGATTGAAGCATAAAAACTGGCTGTAACAAAAGAGAATCGCTTTAAAGCGTTAAAATTCTGGAATTGTTCATAATATATCTGTATCCAAAAATAAATTTGTATACAGCACCCACCCATGCCCCAGGACTACTCCGGTCAAAATCTCAGAGGTCGTTCTTTCAAAGGTCAAAATCTTGAGGGGGCTAATTTTAGTTACGCTGATATTCGGAGTGCTAATTTTAGTGGGGCTAATTTGAGGAACGCAAACTTTAGCCATGCTACTGCTGGGCTGCAAAAGCGTTGGTTCATTGGATTAATTTTAATTTCATGCTTAATATCGACAATATTAGGAATCTTTTTAGGAGCTTTTGGTCTTGTCGCAGCGGGTATAGTTACTTCTGATATTTATGTAAACTTTACTACTGGTATACTTTCCTTAATTATGCTTGTAGCTTTTTGTATTATTACTATCTATCAAGGTCTACTAGCAGGCTTAGGAATTTTAGCTATGGCTATAGCTATGGCCGCAGCTTCATTAATCCAAGGAACTTTGGTAAGCGCAGGTATATTTGGCATCTTCTTTATACTCTTAGCAGTAACTATAGCTATAGCTTTCGTGGGATCTGGAGTCATAGCCATAACTGGGACTATAAACATAGCTGGAGTTAAAGCTGTATATATAAACATTTTCGCTCCTGGATTAGTAATCTTTACACTTGTAGCCTCAACAAGTGGTATTGGAGCCGCAGTCGCAACTGTAACTATGCCTGTAGCCGTAGCAATATTTATTTTTTATATTGGATGGCTTGCTTTAAAAGGAAATAAAAAAAATGCTTGGGTTTGCTCATCTGCTATTGCCTTTGGTGCAGCAGGAGGCACTAGTTTTTGTGGTGCAGACTTAACTAATGTTAATTTTACCGCAGCGACACTTAAAAATACAGATTTTAGAAAATCTATTTTGACTCGCACTTGTTTTAGCAAAACTAAGAAACTTGACCTTGTTCGCCCTGGCACAACTTACCTGCAAAAATCAGAAGTGGTAAAAGTGTTAGTTACTGGTCAAGGGCTAGACTTGAATTTTGACCGTGACGACTTACGGGGAGTCAATTTTCAAGGAGCCAATTTAGTAGATGCCAGTTTTATTGGTGCGGATCTGAGTGAAGCCAACTTACAAGACGCAGATTTATCCAGGGCGAAATTAGTACAAACACAACTTAATGAAACTGATTTAACAGGCTCTAATCTTACAGGAGCATACATTCAAGATTGGGGCATTACCACTGACACCAAATTTGATGGAGTGAGATGTCAGTACGTTTATATGCGACTCCCTACAAAAGAAAACCCTGACCCCCTCCGCAAACCAGATAACAATCAAGAAGTGTTTGCAGATGGGGAATTCGGTGATTTCATTAAACCAATTTTCGATACCCTTGACCTCTACCACAACCAAGGAGTTGACCCAAGGGCGATCGCCATCTCGTTCAAGCAGTTAGCAGAAAATCACCCAGAGGCGGATTTACGAATTGTTGGCATGGAAGTACGAGGTGAAGATAAATTTTTGCTTCGTGCAAAAACTGCACCTCTAGCTGATAAATCCCAACTGAGCGCAGAATATGTTGCTACTTATAACGAGATAAAAGGCTTGCCAGAGCGAGAAATTAAATTACTTTTAGCAGAAAAAGATAATCAAATCGGCAGATTAGAGAATATGGTAATGACGGCGTTAGAGCGCCCTAGTTTTTATTCAAACACCCAAGTAGGACAGGTAAGTAGTATGGCTAACAATCCCGGTGGCTTTTCAGTTGGTGGTTCAGTAGGCGGTAATGCCAATAATGTCCAAGGTGACGGCAACTCAGTAGTGCAGGGAGATACAACAATGGCTGGCGATGCCTACGGCGGTAAACTACGCAATATCAACACAGGTGGCGGCAACTATAACGAGCGCATTGAACGCGATTATATCCAAGGTAATTACTACGCGGCTGGACAACCGCAGAGCCTTGCTGAGGCTGCTGCTGAGATTCAGCTATTACTAAAACAGTTAGAGCAAACTT
>JAESGI010000383.1_pt1 | contig 13561 bp, 15 predicted proteins | sample 9269671 | NCBI WGS metagenome assembly JAESGI01 (sample SAMN14515641, study PRJNA621666) | algae metagenome | isolation source: Nostoc indistinguendum CM1-VF10 and co-occurring heterotrophs from gravelly... | place: USA: Clark Mountains, San Bernardino, California | collected 1998-06-05 | reverse complement strand
TAATAAAAGCAATTAAGGCAGTAATCCAAAATTTTTGATTCATCAGCGATTTCTAACTACTAGGTTTTTATTTATATCAATTCTCTATAAAGTTGCACAGAATAAAATGCTTGAGGTTCTGTGTATTATTGAAAAATGATTTTATGCATACTCACATAGATTTAAGCTCGCCAACTCAATTAGCAGCAATTGTCCGTTTGGATCTGACAACTAAAGAGCTAGAAGTACTACGGTGTTCTAGTGATGTAACTATTGATGCTGGTTATCTTTCTTTACCTGAAGCCATTGAGTACGAAACATCTGATGGCAAAACAGCATACGCCCTTTTCTACTCACCTCGAAACCGTGACTATACGGCTCCTGAGACTGAAAAACCGCCATTGATTGTCAAAAGTCATGGTGGCCCCACCGCAGCAACTTCTAGTAGCCTCAATTTTAGCATTCAGTATTGGACTAGCCGAGGAATAGCGGTTTTGGATGTAAATTATGGTGGCATTGAGAGAAAACCCAAAAAAATAGCAGGATTTTATCCCTGCATACATTAGCGCTTGTTTTACTATTGGACTACTCAAAGGTGAACAGTATATTTATGTAAAAGCGCTGCTGACGCTTGCTGGCAGGCAACCTCAAAGTTAAGTTTGTTGAAGGAAAGGGAATGGATGTCAATAAACGTATGTTAGAATAACTGCGAAACAGAAACAGCTAATCGTATATAGCAATCCGGAATCATACGTGAGAAAGTACTTAAGGTATAAAGGTAGTTTTAAACACTCATTAATGACTTGATTTGGAGGCTAGAATTATATATATTCCATAATATATAGCTGACAACTAAGTTTTATAAATCACGTTGCATATCCCTGTATATTCTCATAAATGATTTAGGATTGCTATATTTGCGTTTACAATTAACATTTTCCTAAACTTCATAGTTTTGCCTATTCTCGGAAATCAAAAACTACCAGGGGTAATGCTGAGACTGGTTATTGTAACTTAGTGACTAAGCAAGCTTTTTAGAAGGGCGTTGATGTCAAGTTTAATGTATCCATAATATTTCTCGCCTTTCTCGTCTTTCTCGTCTTTCTCGTCTTTTTTGCCGTATTTTTTAGCGTATTCTTTCTCGTCTTCTTTTTCGTCTTTTTTCTTGTATCCATAGGTACCACCAGAGAGGTTAGCTTCTTCACAAGTGGTCAGTTCGCTAAATAGTATGTTTGTCTGCATATTTTTAGTTCTCTTCAGTTGATTGTTGGGATTAGAGTCATCGCTAAAGCAATAGATATACACGTAAAGTGTATAGTTAGTTACTTTTTTGTTTCTCTAATAAGTATTATACGACTCTGGCTCAGAAGATCAAGCAACTAGGTCGTGAGAAAACATGTATTATACGTCTTCAACACAGATATTACATGGTTTATGTTTATACCAATTTAATTAAAAATAAGTTTGTATTTATCAAAAATCGCAGGCATCAATATAACTATGATAGGTACGGGGATCTATAAGTTAATTTTGTCAAAAAATAAATGGATTAATCAAGCTAAATAAGTATTAATACTTATGAAATAGTGAAATTCGCAGAATTTAAAGATATAATCAAGTAAACCAAATAACATTTTTATACAAATTGCATTTAAATAAATCTATAAAAATTAAAACTGGATTCTGCATTTTTGAATAGTATTTTTATGTGCAAATATTTTTGCAATAAATAATTTTATACAACTGTAATTTTAATTGATATAACTTCTTTTAATATAGAAACGTTTAGCGTCCCTGAAATATTTATATTAATTTGAAAAAAGATTTGCATTAACTATAACAAATGTTTTGCAAATAAATAAAGAAAAAATCAAGTTTTTTATAAAAATTATAAAGATTTGGTGTTTGTACTTAGTAGCAGGAGTTGAAAAGCCGAGAAGCAATTATTGAACTCAACGAACCACCCCTCTTGTCAGTGGTGGAAGTCGTCAGTGAGCCAACAATATTCGCCCCATACCAACCACAAGGTGTAGCCCCCAAAGGTAAGGCAACCCGAAACCCCTTGCTTGCAATCAGAACTAACCGCCGCCGCGCTTGGGACAGTCCAAAATCAGCCATGTTGACCATGCTGTAAGTAACCGAGTACCCCTCTTGTTCCAAAGCTGACAGGATAATACTGAAACTCTGACTGTTCTGATAACGCGGAACATTTTCGAGAGTAAACACCCGTGGCTGCAACTGTCGGATGGCTTCTGCTACAGCCAATGCTGCTGTGAGATCATCAGCTGTTTCAATGCCCTTGCCCGCTTTAGCTGTGTGAGCTTGACTGAAGTTGGCACACACCGGAGAGGCGTGGAGATAGCCGGGGCGGCGGGGAAAACCTATGAATCCTAACCGCGCTACTTCTTGAACTGTTAGTTGGATTATTCTACAGCCATACTCGCTAAAGTTGCGGTGATGATTGAGAGCGATCACTTTACTCAAATCTGGTTTGGTGGGGTCGAATTCCACTGCGATGGCTGGACGAATCCCGGCTTGCACCATCCCCGCTTCAATCCCGCCGCCACCCGCGAAAAGTACTACAGCGATCGGGGCATCATCTGGCAGAACTGGTTTTATTTTTGTGTTATCAAAATTTTTGCAGACATCTGATTTTGGTGATGGCTTTTTGGTTTTCGCTTTTTTGATAAAGGCGATGATATTCTCTCGTGTTGCCCCCTGTTGTTGCAGTGTCCGAATCATTGGGACAGCGCCAGGGGGAATTGAACCGATACTTCGCCCTTTCCATAATCCATCAACTCGTTCTTCCCAGTTAAAACCCCATTGCCACTGAGTCGGGTTGTTTGGGTCACGTTGGCCTATAACTCGTGGGTAAAAAGCTACTGAGCCATCAAGTAGCTTTTTCTTTTCGAGATACGGATAGAGGCTTCCTTGGCTATGCAGTTGTGAAGCTCTAAGGTCGTCCTCTAAGAATTTTTCGGGTATTGCAGATAACTCAAATATTACTGATTTAGTCATGCAGCCACCTCCATCACCAAATCATCTGGTACTTCAAAAATCCCCAGTTGACCAATGTAAGGAATTGGTATAATCTGACGCGGATTCTCCAGCTTCCAGTGATATTGCCCAGGCATCCCCCAACCAGACGCAACTTGTGAAAACTGGCAATCAACTATTGTGACAATACCGATGACTTGTCCACGACGTAGAGAGATTAACTCTGGGATTACTACCCCCATCCCTTGGCAAAATTCTTTCGCTAACTGGTACTCTTTTTTAGTACAGGTTTTTGCAGCGTGAATCAGAATGTCGCCGCGATAATGAATAGGCCACCCACGGTTTTCAACATTTTTAAGAGCATAAATAATTGCCCATGCCCAAGGTTGTCTGACTGAAAGTGCTTTCACGGGTTTTAAAACTCCAGTAATTGAATGTATGCGTCTTTCTTCCGCGATCGCTGGATCTGGCTGTAAATTATCTCGCCAAGTTCAAAAATTTCGATGTAGATAAATCGCACAACATCGTTGCAGTGCCGAGCTTACCGTAAAGCCTGTTTTTCTCAACAATCAACTCGATAGTGCGGTCGCTTGGGTCTTTTGTGTAGACAGCATCGCGGTAAAGCATGATTAACTGGTCACAAACCTCAAAGATTTCACCAGAATTACGTAACAGATGACGATTGGGGCGTTTATCAGCCGTTGTTTGATTCCCCCGATTGATTTGACAGCCCAAGAAAACAGGGATTTTGTGAGACTTAGCAATATCCCGAATCTGGCGGGTAATCTTGCCGACTTCAAAAGCCATATTCCCACCGGACTCCAGAGGAATCTGCTGCAAGTAATCAATAAACACAGCCCCAATAGAACCACCAAATTCGGCAATGGCACGGCGCACCGCAGAAGCAATCATTGTGGTTGTAGGGGACGAATGCTCATAGACTTTCCAAGGCAGTTCCACCATCTGTCCTATACCCTGTGCTATTTGCTCCCAGTAGCACTGAGTATTGGTTTGAATCATAGAAGCGTCTACGCCTGTGATTCGGGCCAGCATTCGGGCATTGAGTTGATTCTTGTCCATTTCTGGAGTAACGTACAGAACTGGTAATCCGAGCTTAGTCATGATTTCGTAAGCGTAAGAAATCATAAAGTGAGTTTTCCCCATGTGGGATTCAGCAGCCACTACTACCAAGCTGCTTGGATAAATGCCACCGGTGATATTTTCGACGTCATACCAGCCAACTTTATCGCCTGCCATGTTTCCCATCTCCAGCTTTTGAAAAAGTTCAATGCCCATGTCTTGTGCTGAGAAAACCTTGCAACGTTCATCGCTTTGATTTTGAGTAACATCAAAAACTTTCGCCTCAGCAAGCGATAGTACAAGTGGTAGTTCAGTTTGCGTCTCGTAACCGAGTTGGACAATTTCCGATCCCACTTTGATTAACTGTCGCCGTCGATATTTCTCCATCACCAGATCAGCCAAAGCATCAATGTTGACGGCGGATACAGTGCGGTCTACCAGAGTCGCTAACTTATTTCTGCCACCAATGCGATTGAGAAGATTGTGGTCAGCCAACCATGCCGTGACGCTTAGTAAATCTGTGGGTTGGTATGTAGCATGAAGTTGGACTGCGGCTTGATAGATATCTTTGTGGGCGCTGATGTAAAAAGCCTCAATGCTCAAGCGATCGCTGACTCTAGTCATTGCTTCTGGGTCTAGCATAATCCCGCCTAAAATCGCAACTTCCGCCTCAATGTTTTGTGGGGGCAAATTGTCAAGTGACTTGTCAGGGTGAAAAGAAACTACGTTGTCTTGATTGCTGTACATAATCATGCTCTAAGTGCTAATTTTAACTGCGCTTCAACTTCTCGCAAATTCGTGGAAGGGAATCTGGTGTTGCTTGGAACTTTTGGCTCATTTGCTTTGGCTTGAAGTTTTGCCTTTAGCTCCAGCATTTGTGGGCTAAATCGATACTCATTCTTACGCTCTTGTTTTGATTGTTCTTGTTGACGGCGTTCTTCGTCAGCAGCAATTGCCATAGCTAAAACATCATCCTTGCTGGTATTTGCATTATGTTTTGATTCGGTAGGCTGCTGACGTTCTTTCAACTCGTTGAAACTATCCCAGTGGTTTTGAATCTCTGCTTTGCCAGAGTCAGTTTTTGAGAGTCGAGTCAGGGCATTTTTCGCCTCGCCTGTTGTTGCCTGACGAATTAACTCTTTGGCATACCTGGGAGTGCTGTTCAAGTATTGCCTGTAAGACTCTACAAATTCTGCTTTCCAACCGTTAGGGCCTGCTTTATCCATCCAAGGCGGCAGTCCAGATACTCGCATCACTTGCTCGGTTTTCTCTGTGGGGTGCATTGTGTAACAAGTCGAATCGGGCAGTGAAGTAGGACTAGCACTTTTTAGGTTTGGTGCTACTAGTTGATTATTCAATTGTTCGGATTTATCGGAGTTTAGACCTGAAAAACTGCCAGCCTTCATAACCCCTTGATTAACCGTATTGACAACACGACTATCGCAACAAGGCTGGCAGTTTTTTGCGGCAAATTCGTTATCGAACGACCCCGCCGCAATAGTTGGTCTACAAGAAGGGTTATCGGTTTGTAGCGAAGACTCGGATTTATTTAACAACGAAGTGGAAAGTTTTGGGGTTGGTTCTTCTGGGGTTGATTCTTCTAAGCTTGGTTTTTCTGGAGTTGGTTCTTCAAGTTCAATTTGTTTTGTTGTTAAATCAAGTTCTTCTTTTTCACACACACTCTCATGGGTGGGGGGCGCGGGTGGCGAAGCCAGGGGCGCATTGTGTGTAATCTCTGAAGTAATCTTTGAAGTAATCTCTGTATCTATTAGATCATTTTGACAAAATGTTAATTTTAAATTTGACATTTTGTTAAGTTCTAACTCACCATTTTGTAAACTTGGACTTTGACATTTTGTTAAATTACCATTTTGATCAGAACGGGCAAATGTTGTCTTAATCCGCTCAGGAGCATTAGGAGGAGCTTGTACAACAGCTTGTAGTTCATTCAAGAAGTTTTCCCAGTCAATGCGGATGTGTTTAATGGGGCTATTTCCAAATTTATAAGTTGCAGTTTTAATCAGATTTTTGGACTGCAAAAGCTTAGTAGCTAAATCAAACTGTCTGGGTGTAATTCTGCACTCCTTCCACCAATCATCACGCTTTTTAGCCAGCCACTTGTACCCATCACGTTCAATTCTGAGTCGGGATTGCCCTTCATGATCCGGTAAATGCCAGTACATGATCTGACTAAGTAAAATTCCAGCGATTAAGTCACCACCAGCTACGTCTACATAACAACGTTTGACTTCTAATACCAATTCCATGTGAGGCTGCATAGAACTGTAGAATAAAGAACGGAAAAGATAAAACGAACCAGAGGCGAACAATGGCACGCCCCTTTAACGTAGAAATAAGCGAGAGTACTGAGTATCTGTCTAAAAGTCTTAAGAAAGCTCGCACAGCTTTTGAAAAAGAGCGGTTGCAAATGCTGTGGTGGCTCAAAACAGGACAAGTTTCACAGCACCAGGAATTGAGTCAAAGACTTGGCAGAGATAGCTCAACTGTAACACGGTGGTTACAAAGATATCGACAAGGAGGACTAGAAAAACTGTTAGAGGTAAAAACTTCCCCAGGAGCGATCGCAAAAATTCAAGGAGAGGTGCTGCAAAGTCTTGTGGAGAAACTGCAACTTCCGCAGGGATTTAGCAGCTACGGGGAAATCGTAGAGTGGCTGAAACAGGAATGGAATGTAGAAGTCAAATATAAGACAGTTTATCGTGTAGTACGCTATCAGCTTCAAGCGAAACTTAAAATCCCTCGACCTGTAAGCAAACAACAGGATGAAAAAGCTGTGAATCTGTTTAAAAAAACATTCCCCACGCCTTTGTCACCCTGCAAAACCTCTTAGGTCAAGGAAAGCGACTGCGTTACTTGTGCCAAGATGAGACCAGATTGGGGCTGAAAACGGAAACTGGGCGAGTGATTACGGCTCGTGGCGTCAAACCAACAGTCAGTGTGCAGTGGCCAAGAGAGGCATTCTGGTTATATGGGGTAGTTGAACCATTAACAGGATGGCATTTTTGCCAGGAATATCCTCATTTGGACAGTGAGAATTTTCAGAAATTCCTTGATGTCCTATCCCAGGAACTGGGTAATGATATGGCGCTGATGCAAATGGATCAAGCATCTGCACATCAAGCCTTAGCACTGTCTTGGCCAGAAAACCTCATCCCTATCTTTCAACCTGCTCATAGTCCTCAACTCAATCCAATTGAGCGATTGTGGCAGTTTATTAAACGCCAGTTCAAGGGAGAAAGTTTCTCTAATTTACAAGAACTGCGCCAACGAATTCAACGCGAGTTAGCTCAAATGTCTTCTGAGTTAATCTCCTCTTTGACAAGTTATGATTTTATCCTCGAAGCTCTCTTTCATGAAGCTTTATTCTATGCATCTTCATAGAGAATTGGTATAAGGTGTCTCGTGAACGAGCTTCCCAAGTTAGAAAAGTAGCTTGATTTTTGAAACAGTTTGTCCCAGATTTTGGGGAGGTAATTTTTGGTGTATTTAATGTTAAACTCATAGTTAGATTACCCTTTGATAACTTGTTTTTCTTCTCCCTCGGTTTGCACCAAAAGATCGAGGGTTTTGCTTTTGAAGAGAAGTGAAAATTGTTCATCTTCTAAAGCTTCAATGTTGAGTTTGGAGAAATTTTTATGATTATGGATGCAGGTTTTAGCCTCATAATTGGAGGCAATTTACCTTGTTTAATTTATCCCTGTTTTGTCACTTTCAGAAAACAATAATCTCAGCAAAGTTCTGAAACTTTTATATAGTCAAGCTTTGAGCTTTTATTTTCTAACAGTAACTCAAGTTTGTAGGCAAAACATGGAGATGGAAGCTCTGAAAGGCTTTCAGCGTTTGTGTTCTCCCAAAGCGACAAAAGAGGGTTATGACTAGATTGAAGTTTCAATCCAGATAAAATACTCATCTCCTACCCCCAACGTGCGGTCGAAAAGTTAGATTAATCCGTGTGCTAACGACCTTATTGGTCTTCGGAACTTGATGCAGATGAGTACTCTGACAACCTGGGTGCATCACCAGCAGACTCCCATGCTCCAACCAAAAGTCAGTCGGCTTACCCCCGATGGGCTTGATTTGGAATTTCCTCACTGAACCTAAACTGATTGATGCGATCGCTGGGTTAAATCCCATTGATGCTTCACTATCGTTATGCCACCCTATCGAGTCTTGTCCGCTTCTGTACTGGTTGCCGATGACAATGCGGAAGCTGTAGCCAGTAGCCGCAGTAATCCTATCTCGCAGTTGGGCCAGCGATGAAGTCCAAGGTAATGGTTTGAGCAGTACACTCTTGGAGTAGAGGTAATCACACCCTTCGTCACCATAAATGCACTCCAGACGCGGAACGGGCATCGTTTTACCCAGCATCCTGATTTGGTTTTGCTGCCATTGCAGTTGTTGGCAATGTTGGTAGAGTTCGTTTGCTTCTTCCTTGCTCAGAAACTCTGGATAATAGTTAACTGGTAAAGTAGTAGCAGATTCGGGAAATAAAGTTAGTTGTTTCATAATTCTCCTTTGGCTATCGCCCGTACAATCTCAATCGCCTGCTCTTGCGTTATGGCCTGCTCAGGGTTCTTGTAAAACCCAGCGATCGCCGACTTGGGACGAATAATAATTTGCTGTCCTGTTGCGCGTTTGTCCCATACAAAGCAGGATATGGTGATGTTATCGGTAGCCCAACGACTACCCCGTTTGTCTTTCCGAAAGCAGAAGCGTGGCAGAATCAGTACAAGTGACGGCGGGTGCTGTTGTAAAAAATCCGCCCGGTCATCACAGGGTTCGAGAAAGCTGGTAAGTAAAAAAGCGGCAACACCTACACGAGCTTTTTGGTAGGCATTCTTGATGATGGGTGCAGCTAATTCTGAGTATGGGGGATTAGTGCAGATCCAGTCACAATCGGGAAACTTAGCCCATGACTCGGATAGTGTTGCATCCATTTGGTAATCAGCCGCCTTATGTGGATCAATATCGTTCGTCCACATTTGCTTGGTGTAGGGCCACGCCGATAGTAATGTTGCGATCGCCCCCATCCCCACACACGGCTCACCAATGACACCAGACAATTTCACATGGCGTAGTAATTCCGTAGTAAACCATGAGGGAGACTCGTAAAAGTTCAATGGATGCTTACCAACAGTTTCTCCTGTAGATTTAGGAGAGTATGGTTGTGGTGTCAGCAGTTGTGCAAGAGTCATAAACTCTCTCCCGTTTGTTTTACAATTTTGGCGCTGATTGATTCAAAATCTACTTGGTAAATATTCAAATCTGCTTGTATTTCTCCACTGTTATAGCGGTCTGTTATATGCTGTTTAATTGCTGCTTTTGATAACCCATTGGGAATATCAATGTGAGCTGATGATGTGATTTTTTCAACTAATGTAACAATGACTTTCATATCCGTTATCCTGAAAGTAAGGAGTATTTTTGTGTGGCGATTGTTACTTATTTAGCGGCAATCCCTTTTTATTTTGATTGTTATAAAGCTTGAATTTACGACACTTTTTTGAGATGTGTATTATTTGCTAGAGCAGTCATCTTTGTAACGGATCATGTCAGAAGTTTGGTAGTTGCTTGACTACGTGAAAGAGAAGCTTTTAATGTTATTGGTGATATTTGATGCTTTAGCAAAAACTTCCATCTTTAAATTAGCGAACGTTTCTGTGGTGGAAGCGTTCGCTTTCATTTATCCAGCGCTGGTTCCTTTTTACTAGCGAAAGCACCTGCCTGCCTTAGCGCTGCACCGGGGCTTGAGTGAGCGAAAAATTCTTCTATAGCTTTGGTCAGTCCGTCGGCAACAACCGGATCGTGGCAAGCGTAGACATAGATGGGCTGTTGAACGCCATTGACCAATCGTGTTTCTTGGCGTGAGCCTAGTTGTGGGTAAAATGTTCTCACCCATGTCCCCAAGTGTCCGCGATAGTGAGCACCGCTCAGGGGGACTTTCTTACCCAGTTCCAACTCAGCAAAATTCACCACGCCAAACCACTTTTCTTGTGTGCCGATTAAAGACTGTCTGTTGTAATCAGCTAAAAGATTGGCGGCGAAGTCTTTGCAATTTTGTTCCATGTATGGGTTGAGTCTGCCACCGGTGAGTTCGGCTAAAGTTTTCATTGCCTGTACAAAAGTATGTAGCCGTTGCTCGACTGGAGGGAGGGCTGGGATAGTGGGAGTATCAACTTTTGGTGTAATCTTAGGCACTCCCACAACTAGCTCTAAGATGATTGTTCGCACGATTCCGGCAATTTCGGATTCAGTGAGCAGCATTGCGATCCGAAGTGTTCCAGAAGGTGAAAATACCCTAGCTTGTGATGTTCTGGATGGTAAACCCAACAAGGAGCGAGCATCAGACAAGTCTTTCCCAGTCAATTTTCTGGTTTCGTTATCTCGAAACTCTTTGCTGTTTCTCTCGTAGATATGCTTAACATCTGGTATAGAACATTGGAAGTACTGAGCTAACTGTTCAACAGTTGCCCAGCCCTCGCCATTCCAAACAGCAAACACAATAGCTTTAGCTTTGTTTAATACTTGTTGAGAGCGAGAAGCATCTAATCCATCTAATGCAGATGTCCTTAAAGATGGAGACTCGATTAAAGCGCTTTGGTTTAAAGATAAACTCATGCTGATTCCTTGACTAATATGTTTTTCAGCAAGTAATAGAATTGAGGTTTGGGTGTGTTTGAAGAATGAACGCCCAAAAAATACCTCAAAGTGAGCAGCAATTTCACTGCTGCCCACATGAGGCTTTAAACTGTGACTAATTCTTGAAGAAGAGATCGCACTTCATGGTTGAAAAGCTGCTGTAATTCCTCACTAGTCAGTTGCTCTAAGGGTCGGGATTGCAAGTATTCGTGAACTGGTTCAGCCAGCGATGTATCCACCATCGACAGCGATAGCACAGCATCAAGCACGGAGTTAGAATACTGCTGCTGGACTGAATAACGCCTCTTCACCCACCAGTTACCGTTAGTGCATCCGACTTGCCCCAGTTTCACGCCCTTGTTGTTGTAAATGCCATCATCGAGAATTTCAAACCCATAATTTTGGCACTCATTGAAGATATGCGCCATGATTTGGTTTTCAGTAAAAGAGGAAGGCATGGGGGCAGAGGCGTAGAGGGGCAGAGGAGAAAGCTGTTGTTGGTTTTTCCCCTCTGCACCCCTGCTCCCTTGCACAAGAGCTTCTACTGGCAGTGTGCCGTCTTTATAGTGAGTGCAGATGAAGCGATCGCAACGCATTAGAGTGTTGGCACGGAATACTTCTTTGTCGTTTATCATCACTACCCAAGGCTGGGTTAGATTATCGTCATAGCTAATGCTGCCTACCAATTTGTCATCAGCATAATATTCGTGAAGGTCAAACGAGATTTCGACTATTGTGAGGGATTCGGGAGCTATGGCTTGGGCTTGGTCAGTGATGTAGTTGTCGAGTTCGGCTTGAGCGAGGTCTTGTTCGTCGGGGGCAGCAGGGGAGAGTTTCTGAATCTTGCTGGCTTGATAGTTAACAATGGCGGAAATCCAGGCATCCTTGCAGCGTTTGTCGCTTACTTCGGTTGTGCAGGCAATTTCGCTGTAGATTTGCTTGAGTCGGGCAATCGATTTCAGTTGTAGCTGTTGTTGGCTGTAGATGTTGTAAGTCATAATAAATCAGTTCCTAACGGGACGGAAAGCGCTTCGATTACCAGTCTGGGGCGCTTTCTTTATACCTAATAGTGTAATCTGTTAATTAACACGTTGTCAACTGTTTAGTTGACAATTAACATATACTTTTAGAATTGGAATTATGACTATGACTGTGAAAGTAAGACGGATTATTAAGCTAGAAGTTGATGTTCCTGGATTGGGCGATCGCATTAAACAAGCCAGAGAAGCTAGAGGGCGGCCAGTTACACAGATGGCTAAAGAAGTTGGAATATCTCGTAACTATTGGTATCAGTTAGAGGCAGAAGCTGTTTTAGGTGGTGTAGCAGAAGAAACTCTTCGGAAAATTGAAGAGGTGCTGGGTGTAGATTTAGGGGTACAGTTTGATGATTGACCTCCATACTATTAATCTTCTTGCTCTCCCCTCTGTCTTATTAGAGAAGCGATGCCTGGGTTGGGCTAGGGCTATGCAGTTATCAGTTACATCCAGAATTTACGTTGCAATTGACTCTGAAAAAATATTGTTGAACTAGAAAAGGTGGAATTATGCCTAAACCACCTTCTAGACGCAACAAAGCCACCTCTGGCGCATCTGCCAATTCGACTTCACCAGCTAACTCTGTAAATGAGGATATCTCCCAGCAAGTAGATCCAGGTTCAGCGACAATTACGGTAACTGCTGTTGAAGTTCCAGAGTTGACAGAAGAAGAACAGCGCGATCGCCTGCATCTAGAGCGCCGTGTGGAAAGAGCGTTTTTTGAGGCGGGGAAGGCACTGTCAGAATTGCGCGATCGCCGACTGTATCGATCCACGCATTCAACTTTTGAAGAGTATTGCAAGGACAGGTTTGGGTTTGAGCGTCGTCATCCTTACAGATTAATTGGAGCTGCTGGAGTTATAGATAATTTGATCAAAATGTGTCCAAATTGGACACAAAATGAAATTGAAGATGATCCTGCGACAGTCCACTCCGATCAGCGACAAATCTTGCCTACCAGCGAGGGGCAAGTTCGACCAATGACAAAGCTTGAACCCGAACAACAGCAAGAGGTGTGGGTAAAAGCGGTGGAGCAGGCACAGGGTAAAGTGCCACCAGCTAGAATCGTTAAAAACGTAGTGCAGCAAATAATGGAACGCACCCAAGTACCCAACGCTTACCAGTTAGGCGAAGTATGCCAAATCCTTGCAAAAGACAATCCAGAACTCAGAGGCAAGGGTGGGTGTTGGGGCATAGTCAACCATGTGGGCGAATTCAGTTGCACCGTCAGAACCTGGGATGGAGAATATACGGTTGGGTTGCAGCACCTCAAATCTTACAATTACCTGCCTGCCGAGTGTGAGCAGATGCAGGTGATTTGCGATCGCATCAATCGGGTGTATTCGAGTGGGCTGGAGGAGTCGGTGCAAAAATTTTTAGAGTCGTTGGGGAAGCTGAATCGGGCTTATTTGACGGCTTTAGAAGAGAAATTGTTGAGTTTGCTGGAAGCTGAAATTGCAAATTAACGTTTGTTAAATAATGTTTGACTGTCCTCCTCGTTACTCCCCGTTGAAATAGGCTATTTATGTAATGCTAAGGGGATTTACCAAGATGCCAAAAAAGAGCCAGAGCAATACTTTGAGTAAGATTAAACAAGAAACCTCTGTTGGTTCGCGCATCTTTGAAGCACTTACAGAAGGGGAAATTTCCCAGCTACTGGATGAATTATTTGCGGTTTTATCTGACGAACAGCGAGTAACTGTGTTTGCTCAACTGCAAGGGAATACCCAGGAGACTTTAACTCAAATCATCGCTCCACCTCAAACAGTAGAACAGGTAAAAACAAGCAAAGCACAACCAACTTCTTTGG
>JAESGI010000382.1_pt1 | contig 13584 bp, 10 predicted proteins | sample 9269671 | NCBI WGS metagenome assembly JAESGI01 (sample SAMN14515641, study PRJNA621666) | algae metagenome | isolation source: Nostoc indistinguendum CM1-VF10 and co-occurring heterotrophs from gravelly... | place: USA: Clark Mountains, San Bernardino, California | collected 1998-06-05 | reverse complement strand
GTTCAGCCAGTAAATAGTTTTGATCACGCACATCAGTTATTTATCAAAACTTTGTAGTTTTTTATACTTAAATTTTGCACTCACTGATTACTTCATGCTTATACTAAGCGATGGCGTAACCGCAAGAGCGTAGCTGATCGCTCTATGAAAATCGCAATTTGCCGACCATTGTCCGGCAAAAACTTAATTATGATTCTCAAAAACTAATCCTTTATATGAGCCAAGATCGAGAGTGTTAAAAGGAGCGGGAATTTGCAGACCACCATGCCAAACGATATCTGTGCCTTCCCTTATGCCCTCTGTATAACTGTATTTTTGTAATCTAAAACACCTTGTATTACGCAATTATTATTACTGTAGGCAGCGCTATGCAGTAAAACTTTCTGCATTATACTCATCTAGGTAAATAGGGTAAATGAACCTAACATAAGCTTATTCGTTTACCTAGACAAGTATCATGATACAGCACGGGGATTTCTTTCGATGTTAAAGTTGTATTTTTAACTGTGTAATTTACGACATCAGAAACTAACTCGCAATCAGCTAAAGTCCCTTCGTCCATCGGGGAGCATCTTGGCGTTCACCCTGAAAATTGATTAAGGACAAGTTCGGAATCAATTGCAGAAAAGTTTGAGTTTTTGGCACGCAAGTTTTACCCATTTCTTGAAGAATTTTTTATAGAGCAATCACACTACTCTCAAAAATAAACTAAAAATGACTCTATAGTTTTATGGCGTGATAGCGATTAAAAAGCGGGCTATTCCGATAAGCTTGATTTGGCATAAAAGCAACAGAAGCAGGGAAGAATTTTGTAAAGTTTCTTAAAATAAGCACCTTTGCCCGTTTTCTTTAACCCAAACCTACACCTCTAATATTTGTGTAGCTAACTGTTAAAAGTATACTCTTTAAATTTTTATATCACTTATTAACTATAAAGCCATTTTTAGTTTATTTTTTTTCACCTATCTTTAGGTTTTTCAATATAGGGGCATTGGCTATAGCCCAATGGCATGAAGAAAGGTAGTGGCTAGGTAAACTGGGACGAAGAGTGATTGAGTCAACCGATCGCTCATCATGATAAAGGTGATTATTGCTTGTGCAGCACGAGCGATGGCAGTCCCAAATGGCAATCGGCTTTTTCTCCTGTGCGCTTAAATGGCAGGGGAATAGTACAGCATTAGTACACCGTTCTGGCTACAGGTGACGGGAGTATTCTGTTGCTGACAAACTGCCACAATTTTCACTTTGTCCGTGAACAGGGAAAGGGAAACGGTAGAGAAACTAGTACACATTGCAGTACAGTTCCACACTTTTTTCACTGAAATAAATCCTGGGACGGGAGCATCGGCGATAATGATTAACTATCGGGGGTTCGGGGCTGTGAAAATTGACCGTCACGGGAAGGCAAAGGTTTTGTCGCCGGAAGAAATCCAGCGTCTGTTTACTTTGGGGTTAACCACAGAGCGAGACAGAACCCTAATAGGCGTGATGCTGTACACGGGTTGCCGCGTCAATGAGGCAGTTACCCTAAAAATTAAAGATGTTTATAACAGCAAGGGACGGATCAGAGCAGAGTTGATCATCCGTAAAGGGAATACAAAGGGAAAGTTAGGTACCCGCAGCATTCCGATTTTGTCAGAACTAAGGAACTTCTTAGCTACTTACAAACCGACAAACTCCCGTGACGGTTTTTTGTTTCCTGGTCGATGGGGGCGCGGTCACTTGCACTCAGAATATGCAAGCCTGATCTTCCGACAAGCTTGCGAACGTGCGGACATCGAAGGAGCAAGCACACACAGTTGCCGCAGAACTGCACTTACTTTCATGAGCAATGCCCGAATTCCTCTGAGAGTCATCCAAGAAATCAGTGGACATCGCAGCTTAGAGCAACTGCAAAATTATCTGGAGGTGGAACCATCCCAAGTCCGGGGTGTGATCGCGGCGTTATCGATGCTATCACCGCCATCAATTAGCAGCAACAATCAAGACATGCAAAATGCGGATAACACGAAGTTATCATCGGAGTGATAGATCAGGAAATACTAGTTAGTTGATCTAGACAGGAGTTATGCCAGATAAAGACTATAAAGATTTTCCCAAAAAGTCATTTACAATTCCATCGACAACACCTCAAGCGATAGCCAATGATAAAAATGAGGCGCAGATTGCTCTTTATTTACGTAACTGAGTCAAGGCTTTGCCCACCTTCGACATCGCCGACTTTATCCTTCCACAGGCAACACCTCTTCATTCAGCAAGGCGTAAAATTCCGGGATTTGAGCCTCGACAAGTCGCAATTCATCAGGAGCGATCGCTTCAAGTTCCAGCACCGTATCCCAGCGCAAATCCTCAACCCATCGCTTAAGGATGCCCTTAATCGTCTCCACCCCCTGCTTAATGCCAGAGCGTAGCATTTCCACACAATGGAGTAGCGTAATGCGATCGGTCGGAGGCGACTCAAATGCGGTAGTATCCTCCCCCTGGCAATGGGAGTTCCCTATAGCATCAAGGGGGGGGTGTGGATACCAATTCGCAATTGTCAATTCGCAATTCGCAATTTCTTGAAGTTAATTGCGAACTGCGAACTGCGAACTGCGAATTGCTCATTGGAGCTTTTTGATTACGCTTTTCCACGCGATGAGCAATTACATGCATTGCAAATTCTAATTCCTCTTTAGATAAAGAAAAAAGTTTCACCTGTTGACCGCGCTTGCCCTGCTTGCGGAAAGTCAGTTTTAGCCCCAGCTGCTCTACTAAAGTAGCTAGCAACCAAATAGGTTTACAGTCTAGGGGAATAGTAAACCCAAGAATTGCTTTGACGTGAGCAGCACAATGTATAGCAATCTCCGTCATCTTGAGTAAGGTGGAATCGTCGGCAGTAACTTCATCACCCTTCATTAAACTTGAGAGAATCTGATGCAGTCCCAGGTTAAATCTAGCCAGCCACCGTGCGGAGTAATTACCCCAGTCAATGCACAAAGGTAGATTGTCGCGCTCGGTGCGGTCTTTTTGGGTGACAATTGTTGGTGGCATAGGATAACTTCGCCCAGTTTTGGAGTCAACAATTGATTCTTCGGGTGGGGCTAAAATTGCCTCAAGTCCAGCGATCGCTCTAATTAAGCGGCCACCTTTATCCATTTCTACGAGCGATTCGGTTACTTCAATGCCGTAAGAATCAGAAATGCGGAACTTTTCACATTCAAAAATTTCATTAGGGTCAAGGTAATCTTTGCTCTGACGGGCACGGTACTCACTCAAAGTAATATTCTTGGCCTTGGCAACAGCCGAATTGTGGGCACTATCCAAAGCTTGTGCTGCCGCTTTTAGACTTTCAAGAGATTGAGGATCTGAATCACTGCCCACATATATAAATGTATTGCCCATTTCGGTGAGGAGCGAGCGCAAATCATCACGCAAATTATTGAGAGAATAGTGGCGGTTAGCCATAATTTGGCAGTAAGCCTCAAGCGCCCAATCTTTCTCTGCGCCCCGCTTGCCTGTTTCTCTGTCAATCCGCAACAGAAAAGCGGTCATTTCATTGGTTTGGAGCAAGCGCTCTTTAATCTTGGATGCGTTTGTATCCTTGTAACCAAAGGGAGGACGCGGGGCCACCCAAATATGAAACGGGACTTTTGGACGATAACGGTACAGTTGTTGAGCGCACTCAGTAGCGGTTTGGGAAACGCCGTGAAACACACCAAACACTAAATCAAAATGATACTGGGAAATATCGACACCAGTACCGAGACTGGGAGAGGTGAACAAGGCATCAAAGTTTTTGACAGCGTTGGTGATATCTTTGATAAAAGCGACATTCTCATCACTGCCAGAATTATCGGAATGGACAGACCAGATGCGCCATGAAGCCCTACGGGCTGGGCAAGGGGTAAGGGGTAAGGGGGAAAGGGTGGAGGAATCTGTTAATTCTTCCTTTTCCCCTGACCCTTTCCCCTTTAAAGAGCCAAGTTCACTTGGCGAACTACTAGATTCTTCGTAGTTGATTGTAAAGGATTTGTCGAGTTTTTTGATGAAACGCTTACTGTCACTGGCAACCATAACTTTCTCACCAAGCATCAGCGCTGCCGAGATTTGGGCGACTAGGGCGCTTGAATTATCTCCCTCGTACCAATAAATTGTGCGTGAACCATTTCGCCACTCGTTTTTAATGATGTAAGGTACTTCACCTTTGGGTCGCATTGCAAGAAAGAAGTTTACCGTTAAATCATCCATGTGTGCATCAGCGATGACGACCAGTGGCGCGTTGTATACTATATATTCCAGTACTTCTAGGATTGCTGCACGGTGTTGTTTGCAAGTATTACTGTGTAGTAAGTGGGTGAGGTATTGGCAGGCTTCATCTATAAATATGCAGCCGTAGGTGAGAGATTGAGTATTCAGCTTATGCAAGCTGTCAATAGTAATACTAAGGGCTTGGGCCTGGGCTAAACCTGTGTAACCCAAGTCGGAATACATCGCCGTCCGCAAGCGTTCGGCAAGATTTTTCAACAAGTTAACCCGATGTCCATTGTTGAGGAATCTGGCATCAGGATTTTGGTCACGCCACCAGCGCATAAGTTCAGTTTTACCAGTGCCCATGTCGCTCCACAGTACAACCAGTCCAATTTCTGGAAAACGGAAAGACTTTTTGGGATTTTGGGTACTGGGTTTGTGGTCAGGGCAGCCAGAAATTATTAACTCTTGTTTTCCTTCTCCCTCTCCACAGCTTGTAGAGCTAACACTTGGGGTAAACAATTTTTCTTCTGCCAGATCATAAAGTGGCGGGACAGATGAACATTTTTCCTCCAGATCCGGAATGCAGAGTGCTTGGGTCAAATATTTAATATTGACTGTGACATCTGGTTTGTATTTGCTAAGTCCCCATTTCTTAGCCCGATACGAGCGCTGGTAATCTTTTAGTGATTTGGCATCATCTATAATTGCAGTTAGCAGCGCATTGGCATCAATACCTCGACCAACTACAAAATCATCAACGCCTTTTTCTGGCCCCGGCAGTAATGCAACTTCACATTTACAACCAGCCGATTCGATTGTTTTTGCAGTGCGGACAGTGGCTTGAAACACCGACCACCTGGTTTTAGCTTTTGTTTCATGGTCAAAAAGAATTATGAACTTGCGCCCCGCCTGAGCCATTGGTACTAAGTCCGGGTGCAGCCGCTCATCGAAATCTTGTTTGCCCACGCGCCCATTCCAAATTCCCGGAAGTGCGATCGCTAGAAACCCCAATGAAAGCAAGCAAGCAGCTTTTTTTTCGCCCTCGCATAAGATAACTGGAATCTCTGGATGCTGCTTTACCCACTCCCAGAAGGAGATTTGTAAATTTTTCTGCTGAGAGCCGATGTTTAATTCTTTGTGCTGCCCAACCCATGACCAAAACATTAGGGGATTGAGTATGCCTTTTATGCACAGTGCTACTCGGTAACTTAACTGGGCGATTTGCGTTAGTATTGCCGTAGTTTGTCCTAGTTGCAAGAGCGAAGGCAAGAGAGCGGCATTGCGAGAAGCAGCGTTCTTTCGACTTTTAAGCCTTAGCTTTTTCCTACGTTTTGCAAAAAGCACTCTTTGAATATCGGAAACGTTATAGCGCCGTGCAACTAGATTCAAAATACAGTTGGGAACATCGAAATAAGTAACACGGTTGGCTGTCTTGGGCGGTGACTCGTATTTAACTGGTTTACAGGAGTGCCAATCAAAGCGCGGGAAGTTGGGCTTAATTCTTCCCCATTCCATCGGTTGCCAGTTCTTGAATGGGTCAAGGGATTGAATCCACGTCCCACCCAGTAATAGATGCTGATATTGCCTTATGTATGCATCCGTGACTCGACCGGCATTTTTGCGAGGGATTTTGTCAGAGATGAACAGGTAGTCGTAGATGAACCTATCCCACTATTCAAAAAAAACCTACTTCGTTCCGTAAAATGCCCTTGAAAACCTTAATTTTTCGTTTTCAGTTCTCAATAAGCTTAAGCTTTATAACACAAATATTATTAGTGGGATAGGTTCATTGTTTCCCCTTCAATGTGGAAGAAGTTGCGCTTAATCAACGCCGGATGAATGGCACTACCAACTGTCAGCTCATGGTATTCGGCAAGCGTGAGATTGTTTGGGTATTCAATTGGGTGTTCCCTCTGCTCAACTGATACCTTGCAATCTGGTTTAGGCTCTTTGAGCTCTTTGTTGCCACCGTTAAGTGCAATATAAGTTGTTGTATTCACTTTTTTCCTAAATTTTTCCATGACTTTCTGAGCGACTTGCAGCACCTATGCCGCAGTCATCAAGTATCCGCATCATCAGTTATCCGCATTATCAGCGATTTGGACGGAGCATTTAAGTTGCATAAAAGCTCCCTCTGTACTGCCCGAGCAGAACCCGTAGGGTTGTCCTTACAGCGAATCAAGCTGGAAAAATGAATGACGATTAGCTTAACTGTTAACTGTTAACTGTTAACTGTTCACTGTCTTTTCGAGCTTGTGTGATTAAATCAGTCTCTTGGGTAGTAAGTTCAGCCCAGTAGTCAGGTTTTATCACCTCGTATTTTTCAGCCACAGCCCAAAAGTCAAGCCATGTAAACTCAATACGTGCAAGTACTTGCCTAATTTCCCTAATAGCCTGGGGTAATAGTTGTAATTGCTCCGTCCTTGTTGCGATGGCTGACTGTGTGGGACTAGTACCCAAAATGAGAGCCGCCGCCTCAAGAGCTTGGGTATTGTTCATGGCAACGCTTAGGTTTTTCAATGCCATACCCATGAGGCGCAGACATTCAGTCGCATTTTCTTTAGGCGGTTCGGCTGCCAGAGTTCTCAAATCAATTGTCTTCTCCAGTGGTTCCTGAACCTTCTTGTTTAATGCTTTAGCTTGAAGTTTAGTGTAAGTATTCCCCCAGTCTTGTAATTGATGCGGCTCAAAAGCGTTTTCCAAATCCCGAATGCGCTCTTTTAGCTGCTGGTTCTCAGTTTCCAGGTGCCGTAGCGATTCCATCTCGTCTAAACGCTGCTGCAACTGGATATTTTCCTCCTTCTGTTGCCTGTACAGGTTTTGCAGAGATTGGATTTGCTCACTGACTTGGGCTTCGGCTCTAGCCAAAACCTCTGCTTGTAGTCCAATCCTCAATTCCTGAGAGAGTCGCTCTAACTCAAGCTTATGTTGCTCTTTAAGTGCCGCAATCGCTTCGGAGTACTCTGGTGGATAAGTTCGCTCAGTCGATTCGGACACAATTGCGTCATCCAAATCAGTGTTGTTTACCAGCAGCCTTTCGCCATCAGCGAAAGTCACAATCTGCTGCGAATTATTCGGTGCGTCTGCACAAATCACTCCCGATTCCCCATAACGGGGATGTTCTGGTGATGAAATTGTGATGGCATTTTTCGGAACCAATGGTTCCTGAAGGAATTTATTTTTTCCTTTTGGCATTGGAGCAATTGTATTTGCGGCAACTGCGAAATCTGATTCGCTAGGGTTTGAGTTTGATGACAAAGCCAGTTTTATCGCAGCAATAAGTTTTTCTGGTTCTTTGGCTAACCTCAAAAGAGGACGGGCTTGGCGCTCATTTTTAATCTGTGACCCCAACTCCCCTGCTGCAACAATAACTTTTGAAGCCCCTAAGAGTTGATTTATACGCCGATAGCCGCCATATACATGCAATTCGCCTTGGCAATATTGTTCAAAGTTTTTGTACCCAGCGATTTTGTACATCCGCTCGTCATGCATGACGCGACAGAGTTCTACTGCTTGCAACTCAAATTGGTCTATGGTAACGAAGGTGTCTTTGATACTGCTGTTGAGATCATCGTAATGAAGTGCTGATTTGTTTTCTCTATCTAGTGTCAGCATATTTCTCTCCCGTCAATAGCACAAGGAGAGGTGTTTGAAAAAAATTTTGATGTCACCTTAACCCCGACACCAAGATGTATTCGGCATAAGTCATTTTTCACGATATTTTTCCCTGATAACTTGGTTGACAAGCTTTGCTAGGGGGTTGCATCAGTGATCAGTTATCAAAGACTCTGATTGATAAGTGGTAACTGATAACTGTTATTCGCGCTACTACTGCTTTTTGCTACGAAATTCGGGATATTTATTAATCAAACTTAACTTTACAAAAACTTATGAATTTCGACAGCCAAAAGATGCCGCAAAGAATGGACTTTCCAAGCGGCAGACCCTATAATGGATCTGGTAGCGCGGACTATACTCTTAGACAAACTTAGTGGGATCACAGTCGCCAAACTATAAATACCACTCGTTTTGTTCCTTTGAGATCAACCCCGCTCTTTTAAACGATGAATTTTACAAGCAGATAAAGCGCCTACTCCTTAGTGGCGCTTTGTGCTTTAGGGGCTTTTTGATTGTTTCATAATTTACCTCCATGTTTTGCTTCAATTTGCTTGATCTTACAGAAGTTTTAGTCGCCTAGTATCAACGCTATCTTCTTTTTTGGTTTTGAGTTTTCAATATCTCCATAGTCATAGGTGTTTTGGGAGTATCTAAGGACTTGTGATAACCTTAGATAATGTCTAATAGAAAGAAACTTTCGCTCAGGCACCTTCCAAAATTTGCACCTGAGCCTCTACCTCCTTGAGTTATTGTACTTAAAACTAAATTGTAGCTTTAATGACAATTTTAGAGAGCGTGTTATTATTTATGCAATGTAGCACTCTAAACTTATATCCTGTAAAAGGTAATGATAGCAAGTAGCTTTTTATTAAAAATTGTAAAAAAGCTATATAAAAGTTTTAGGTAAAATTTGAATAGCTATTATGGTAGTGCTAATAACGTACTATTGTAGGTAAATATGTCTTCAAACAAAAATTTAGACCTAGAAGCAGTACTAGAGATTTTAGAAGAGCGGGTGCTTCAGCATACCGGAAGATATTTGTCGCCCTCTGAAATGGTTTTAATCAAAGGGTCTTGGGATGGTAAAGACTATAAGGAAATAGCAAACGATTCGGGGTACAATGTGCATTATTTGCAGACTGGTGTAGGTACTCCGTTGTGGACAATGCTTACAGAAGTTGTTGGAGAGGGAGTACAAGTAAAAAAATTAACTTTAAGAAATATTTTGCTTAGACTAGCAAAAAAAGAATATTTGAAAAAGCTAGAAGCGTCATACCAAAATGTTGATCGTTTAATAGGAACAACTAGATTATATGGGGACTTTCCAAAAATAGTATCGTTTTATGGACGACAAAATGAAATAAGTATTTTAAAAAGGGAAGTCAATATTTTTAAAAAACGGTGTATAGCATTAATTGGAATTGCCGGGATTGGGAAAAGTATACTAGTGTCAAAGTTAATCGAAGAAATATTATTAGAAGATTTAAATAATTATGAATATGTAATTTGGAAAAAATTTAACCGTTCTTCAACAATTGATAATTTAATTACTGAGCTAATTGAGACTTTTAATATAGAACAAGCAGAAGATATAACTCTTCAAAGGAAATTATGTTTATTGTTAAATTATTTGCAATTACATCGTTGTCTATTGGTTTTAGATGGTTTTGAAGCCATAGCGCCAGTAAATGTTTTTGAAAAAAGATTAGAATATGAAGATTTTTTTGTTGGGATCACCCAAGAAAAACATCAGAGTTGTGTAATTGTAACAAGCCAAGTGCCTTTAAAAGAAATTGCTTATGTGAATGTAAATTCATCTATTGTATCTATTCAAATAGAAGGTTTAGAAGAAGATGCAGCAATCCAGTTAATGCGTGAAAAGGGCATAGCTGGAGAAAAATGCAAAGAATTGATTGAAACATATCGTGGAAACCCGTCAGAACTAGAAGCTGTTTCTGACCGAATAAATCGCATTTTTGGGGGGAGTATAGAAAAATTTTTCGATTATAGGACTACTGTAATTGGCCCGCGAGTTGAGGCGATGTTAAATCTCCAATTTGGACAAAATGGGCTTTTAACTGATCTTCAAAAAAAAGTAATGGTTTACTTAGCTGAGGAGATGGCAAAAAGTTCTGCTTTTATCCCTTTTTCAAAGCTTATTAATGATTTAAAAGAGCGATTAAAATTAGAAGTCATATCAATTTCAAAGGTAATATCGGCTTTGGAAGCTTTAGAGCAACGTTCGTTAATTGAAGCCAGTAGGCAATCAAGTAAGCATGAACTCAGCTATGGTATGGAACCAGTTGTTAAGAAATACATCTTAGTAGATCCATACGGTTTAGTATATAAATCATCAAATAATAAAGAATTAACCAGTTATGTGCAGGGGCAAAACTCTCCGTGAGCTACTGTATAAATCCCTTGTGTAGTAGGCGGCGTAATCCTGAAGATACTGAAAATTGTTTAGCTTGTGGTAATCCCTTACTAATAGATGGGCGCATTCGTTTACTGCGCCCATTGCGTTCTTTGGATGAAGATTCATCTACATATACAGATGTTTTTGAGGTTGAAGACGTTGAGCCGTCATGGGGGACAAAATCTAGAATCAGAGTAATGAAAGTACTAAGGTGGAGCGATCCTAAATTAGTTCGTCTGGTTCAGAGAGAATCACTTATATTACAGACGTTATATCATCCAGGAATTCCTAAGTGCGGTGTGGATGACTATTTCACTTTTACACTTAAGGATGATCGTCTAGTATTGCACTGTTTAGTAATGGAAAAAGTTGAAGGGGAAAATCTACAACAGTGGTTAAAAACGTATGGAAAAATTCATCAGAAAGTAGCATTGGATTGGTTAACACAACTAGTTGATATTATTGAATCTGTACACCGCTCTGGCTTCTTTCATAGAGATATTAAACCAGAAAATATTATCTATCAACCTGATGGTCAACTGGCACTTGTTGATTTTGGAGCAGCCAGACAAATTACCACAACATATTTAGCAAAAGTTGGCGCTAGTGGAGTGAATAAAAGAACACGTTTTAGTAGCGGATATGAAGTAACAGTTGTTAGAACAATTCGATTTTCTCCACTTGAACAACTTAACGGTCAAGCATTGCCCCAATCAGACTTTTATGCTTTGGGGCGAACTTTTGTGAATTTATTAACGGGGATATCACTGTTGGAATTTCCAGTAGATCAAAATACAGGAAGACTAATCTGGAGAGATAGAGCACCACAAATTGATAAGCCTTTTGCTGATTTACTTGATGACATGATGGCTCCTTTTCCAGGACAACGCCCACAGACGACTCAAGTAATATTGGAACGTTTGCAGCGTTTACCATTTAAATTAAAACTTAATCGCTTTTTGGTTTCAAATATATTTAAATGCTTTTTAGCAGGCTCATTGATAGCAACTATTAATAGTAGTTTTAAACAAATTAATTTTGCTTTATCTGCTTACTACTTTAATCAAGCTGGGCATTATATGAATGAACCTGAAATAGCTAAAAAATATTATAAGCTAGCATTAATTTACAATCCCAAAGATGATGAAATATATAATAACTTGGCAGTAGCTTGCCAGGTAACTCAGGACTTAACCTGTGCAATTGAGAACTACCAAAAAGCTTTTGAACTCAAGCCTAATGCTTGGGAACTGCACTATAATCTCGGTAATTTTTACGATGAGCAAGGTCAATATGACCAAGCAGAGCAGCAATACAAGTTATCGATTAAGTACGGCAAGAATCAACCGATGAATGCTGTCAACAATTTATCACGGCTCAAAAATATACAAGAAAAATACTCTGAGGCAGCACAACTAGCACTTGAAGGATTGAAGGGTACTTCAGATCCAGTATGGCAAGCAGCCTTGTACAAAAATCTAGGCTGGGCAAGATTCAAACAACAGCGTTACACAGAGGCCAAAGATTACTTGCAGAAATCGGTGAAATTAGATTCTCGAAGAGTAGATGCTCACTGCTTGTTAGCAAAAACACAAGAAGCGTTAGGTGACTTGGATAATGCTAGGGTACATTGGGAAGTTTGTTTAATATCAAATAATTCTGGTCTACCAGAAATCTCAGAATGGAAACAACAAATTCTACAGCGCATTTTCCAACAAATTGACTAAGGCGCGTCAATTTCGATAAGCTATCAAATAGATAGCAAATTACTAAATAATAGGAATGCTGATTGTACCAAAGTCAACAGCCAAAAGAAAAAAAATTTCAAACTCTCAATTCGTGTCCATTGCATTAATAGTGTTGTTTTCAAGCTTTAGCAGTGTAGGGGGACAAGCTCAATCAGTAGGTAGAAGTGATTCAGATGAGCGAGACTGTGAAGTTGTAGCAAAAGTTATTAGTGGCGATATTAATTGGACACCCCAGAGTAAACTTTGTAAAGATGACAAAATTCATCCAGTTCGTGGGCGTAAGGTTGAGATTTTTTGTTATTCACATGGAAAAGTTTTATACCTCACAGATAGTAATGTAGGTGAACATTGTTTACCGCTTTCCCAGCGCCGATTTGAGAATTGTACTTTGAAAAATGGGTATACCTGTGTGACACCCAAAGGGCCAGGGGAAGATGAAAATATGCCTACATTAATCACTCCCTATGGTGTCGTCATTTTAAATACTAATCCGATACTATCTTGGTCTGCGGCTCCTTTAGCTACTAGCTATATGGTGCAAATGGAAGGCAAAGGAGTTAACTGGTCAGTTGAGGTTAAGGCAACTCAACTGCCATACCCGAAAGATCAGCCAGCTATGGAGTCGGGGAACGTTTATAATGTAAACGTCGTTGCTAATCGTGGAGATGAGCCTATTGCTGCTAGTACCTCCATTCTGCTGGTAGTCCCTACTGATAAAGCACAAGAGATAGCGATGACAATCAATCGTCTTCAAAGTCTCAATCAGTTTCAAGATGAATTGGCTATTGATGTAGATAGTGTATACCAAGCAGAGAACTTAGTGAACGAATCGATTATGGTGTTAAAGGCAAGAGCCAAAGCAGGTAGTAAGAATCCCACTATCTATCGATTATTAGGGGATCGCTACCTAGAAGCATACTTGCCATCTGCGGCTATATCTGCATATGCAACTGCAAGCAAATTAGCTCGAAAAGAGAATAATGCCGATGAATTAGTCAAAGCAGAAGCAGGAGCGAAAATTGCAGATCAGAGCCAGAAAAGAGTAGAAAGAGCAAGGGGCGGTTAGATTTAACCAGTGCTAACTCGTCGCAGAGGACACCGTAAAAGTGCTTTGTTGGTGGATCGATAACTGGTCTATAAATGGAAGCATAAGTCCTCCGAACTCAATTAGTGTGACTTAAAGGAATGTTTGTCACTTAATTGAAAGCTAAATCGCATCTTGGCGGCAAACTTATGCTTCCACTGACACACTTTTTTGCTCAGTTGCCAACAAGAATAAAGCCAGCCCAGTAATAGGGATGGAAATATTTTTCACTAGACAACAAACTCAGTTTTGCAAGTCTTAGTGCTTCTGGTAAAACAAGTCCCTTTTTCAATCCTTTGTAGAACTCCTCCATCAATAGAGCAGTAGAATCAGCGTCAACTAGCCACAAACTAGCTAATGTCAGTAGACCGAAAAGTTTGGCGATCGCTCTGTAATGAATGCCTATCCCAGTAAAATTTTGCTTAATACTTATAATTTTAATGATATCCGTTACCATTTAGAGAAATATTCAGACCTCGCTTCTC
>JAESGI010000381.1_pt1 | contig 13609 bp, 15 predicted proteins | sample 9269671 | NCBI WGS metagenome assembly JAESGI01 (sample SAMN14515641, study PRJNA621666) | algae metagenome | isolation source: Nostoc indistinguendum CM1-VF10 and co-occurring heterotrophs from gravelly... | place: USA: Clark Mountains, San Bernardino, California | collected 1998-06-05 | reverse complement strand
CCAAAGAAGTTGGTTGTGCTTTGCTTGTTTTTACCTGTTCTACTGTTTGAGGTGGAGCGATGATTTGAGTTAAAGTCTCCTGGGTATTCCCTTGCAGTTGAGCAAACACAGTTACTCGCTGTTCGTCGGATAAAACCGCAAATAATTCATCCAGTAGCTGGGAAATTTCCCCTTCTGTAAGTGCTTCAAAGATGCGCGAACCAACAGAGGTTTCTTGTTTAATCTTACTCAAAGAATTGCTCTGGCTCTTTTTTGGCATCTTGGTAAATCCCCTTAGCATTACATAAATAGCCTATTTCAACCGGAAGTAACGAGGAGGACAGTCAAACATTATTTAACAAACGTTAATTTGCAATTTCAGCTTCCAGCAAACTCAACAATTTCTCTTCTAAATCCGTCAAATAAGCACGATTCAGCTTCCCTAACATCTCCAAAAACCTCTGCACCGACTCCTCCAGCCCACTCGAATACACCCGTGTAATGCGATCGCATATCTCCCGCATCTGCTCACACTCGGCAGGTAAGTAATCGTAAGACTTCAGGTGCTGCAACCCAACGGCGTACTCGCCATCCCACATTCTCACGCTGCAACTGAATTCATTTACTTGGCTGACAATCGCCCAGCACCCGCCCTTACCCCTGAGTTCGGGATTATCCTTAGCAAGGATTTGGCAGACTTCGCCAATTTGGTAGGTATTTGGTACTCTGGTTCGCTCCATTATGCGTTGCACAACATTCTTCACAATCCTACCACTTGGAACTTTACCACCCGCTTCGTCTACTGCCTTCTGCCAAGCTTCTCTTTGCACTTCTGGCTCTAAAGAAGCCAAAGGGCGTACAAGACGTTCATTATTTGGCAGAATTTGTAAACCATTGGTTAACATTTTTGGAGTCTGTAATTCATCCGTAGCTATTTCCTCTCTTTGTAAACCATTGGTTAACAAATTGTCCATGACTGTCGCTGCGGCAATCTTGTAGCTGGCTGCTATCCGCGTGTAACCAAACCTTTGCTTGCAATATTCTTCAAAGGTTTTGTGAGTTGAACGGTACAATTTGCGGTCGCGTAATTCCGCCAGCAACTGAAATCTATTGCCCGACTCAAGCAAATCTACAGCGAAATCGCCTGCACAGCCGAAGTAAGCGACAAACGCTGTAAAGATTCTTGGATTAGTGCGATCGCTAATTTCCAAGCCAGCAAGATTCAGAAACTCACTACTGCTGCCCCCGACGAACAAACCACAGCCCAAGCCAAACTCGACGGGTTCATCACTGCTCAAGCCCAAGCCATAGCTCCTGAACCCCTCAGAATAGTCGAAATCTCGTTTGACCATCACGAATATTATGCTGATGACAAACTGATAGCCAGCATCAGCCATGACGACAACCATTTAACGCAACGCTGGGTAGTTATGGTCAACGACAAAGAAGTATTTCGTGCCAACACCGTAATGCGCTGTCATCGCTTCATCTGCACTCACTACAAAGATGGCACACTGCCAGTACAGGAACAACTTGTAACACCATGCACCACGGGTAACGAAGTCATGGCGCAGATTTTCAACGAATGCGAGAAGTACGGCTTTGAAATCCTCGACGATGGGATTTATCAGAATGACGAAAAATTAGGCGAAGTAGGACAAACTGGCGGCGACTGGTGGTTCACACGCGCAGCAGACGAAACCCAGCGCATACCCTGTGATTCTGCAATGTCAGCAGTTCAATCGCTTTCGATGCTGGACGTGTCTACTGATGGTAAATCTATTTTTGATGAATGTTTTTTAGAGCAACCCAAAGAAACAGCTAACTGGCGATAAATTGCAACGGCTGCTGGAGAGAACGGAGTTAGTCACAGCGTAATTAAAACAGTTATCAGTAAACAGTTAACAGTTATCAAGATTCGACACTGTTAACTGATAACTGGTAACTGCTCACTGATTACTTCCCTTCATTCACCAATCAATATGCAACCCACAATATCGATTCCCAAACACTGGGATTACCCTCGCTTTGCTTTGGAACAGCGTACAGAACAAGGCACGATTCTAGGGCTTTATTACTATCCCTCTGGTACAGAATTGGCTGAACAATTCGGTGGTGGCTGGCGTTATGCGCTGATGCCTAGTAAAAACTCTGAGGAACTATTCCATTTTCAAGAGTCTCAAATCCAACCGCTTTCCCCACAGGAATTATTTTCACAGATCCGCGCAGAGATTGACTTTTATCAACAGCAGATAGCAATCCGGCAACAGCAATTATTAGCCATCACTGGAGGTAGTACAAATGGCTAATTCTACAAACAGTTTTGACCGTAGAGCCAATCATTTGCTGCGTTCGATTAGGCTTTGCGGTGGTTGTGTTTCTCTGCACCGTTTGCAATTCCAATTCTCCGCCAAGGTCATTCAAACTCTGCTGGATAAAGAACTGGTGCAAGTACAGAACACGCGGCTTTTTGTTGGAGATTGCCGAGGATTTTAACTCTTAATCGAAGAGGAAGCAATTATGAAACTTTACGCTAAGACCATTGCACAGACTTTACCTGATTGGGCAACCATCGTTACAAAGAGTGCAGATTTGATTGAGATTGAAATCAATGATGAACACCCAAATTTTCAATCTCTGCTTGAGGAGTTAGAGACGGAGATTGAGCCAGGGACTTTTGGTGTTAAGGCGGAGGATTTATGTTCCCGACTTGGCATCGAAATGTCTAATCCGCATCTCCACCAGTTAGTTGAACAAGCCCAAACCCTGGTATCTGAAATTGCTACGCACCCAGACTACAAACAACTGCTGGATGAGGGATATAGCCCTGATTTAAATATTGCAGATGCTCAAACTGCGCTCACCTACCTGCAATGGGAGTTAGAGCGGAATCGATAACTTTCTGCCTAATACAAAAGCGTTCATCTAAAGGAATGCCATTACTTCAGATGAACGCACGGAAGTTCTTCTCCCGCTACAGAATTCCCATTATACACAGAACACCAATCAATGGAACTTTAGTCGAGGTGAACATGGTTACTGAAATCAAACTAGGTTTATGCAACCCTCCCGAACCCATCTATTTATATGTCAAAAATGCTGAGTTAGGTGGAGAATCTTACCTGTGGTATAACTACGATATTGACAGGGAGAAAACCACCCCAGTTCCCCAAAGAGCATTAACTGGGTACTTATCAGAGCTACGATTGACCACTAAAGAATTTTAAGGAAAGGACAATCTGAAGCTGGATATTGTCGTGAGCGCTGATCAAGTTTATGTCATAAGAACTGGTGTTGAAACAAACTTTGCCAAAAGCTTTCTTCTAGCTGCATCAGGTGTACAGGATTTTTCTAAGCCATTAATTATTGCTGCTACTGCTGGTGAAAAAAATACAGTTTTCTGCAATCTTTACGATGCAGTAACTAAAAGCAAAATTGAAAGGGAATGGAGCAAAAATGTTGATTGTGCAACTATCATTCGTGACATTCAATTTTTATTAGGTGGCACATCATCGGCTATTCCAGCCACACCAAAACTTAGCGTAGTTCCTCAACCAGTACACCCACAGGATTTGCGAGTTAAAAATATTCGCACCTTGCTTGATTATCCACTTGATTTGGTCAAAGAGTGGTTGCAATTCCAGGATGTTGACCGCCCAAGTTTACTTGATATTAGTCAGATTAATGAACTAATCAAAACCATGTGTTTGGCTTGGGCTTCAAACAAGTGTGAATATCCCAATCATGCCGAATCTTCGTATCAAAATCAGGTTGTTGATGCTGTTGCTAGCGGTGTTGATGAATTAGTAGCAATTAGGGCATGGATGCAAGAGTTACAAGCGGTAAAGACTGGGGCAGTGTAAATCAAAAGTCAGAAATCAGGATTCAGAATATTTTTACTTCTGAATCCTCAATTAATCAAATAGGAATTAACCATGAAAGTCATCGTTACAGTAGTTGAAAAAATCACGAGCGAAGCGCACATCGATATCCCTGATGGGCTGAATCAATCCACAATCAAGCAGCACATAGTAGACCGCTACAACACTGGAGAGATGTCCACAGATATGAACATCTTCCAAGTGGATTTTGAATCTATTAGCGCTCGAATTGTACCAGAACAATCTTCTACTAAATCTGCATAAATATAGGAGGGAATCAAATGCATACAAAATGGACTGATGAGGAACTCGCAATCATTGAAGCTAAGGCTGAACTTTATAACCCTAAACAAATAGCCTCAATCTTAAAAAGACATGGCTATTTCCGTACTCCAATTGCTATCGCTACTAGACTTTGGGCTTTGGGTTATTCTACAAGCCCCTTTCTCGATAACTATAGTAGTGCTGAAATCGCCCGTGTTCTGTGTGTGCATTCCACTACCGTTTCTGGTTGGGTGCGCCGTGGTTGGTTGAAAACTAGCCGCCGTTCTTCTAAGCGTTATCAAGTTCGGAGATGGCATCTCAAAAACTTTTTTGACAATCCCCCACAACATCTAAAAAAGCGTATTGCCTCTATTGACTCTGAAGCCATTAATTACTTATTGGGAAGAAAAGCATGATTGAACATATTAACGCACTCAAAACAAGTTGGTATCTCTCCCCACCTTGGGGACAAACAATTCCACCTGTTGCAATTAATTTGCTGGAGAGAGTATACCTCAGAACCACGAGAACATTTGGTTATTGCTGCGGTATGCAATGGAAACACGAATGTTGGATTTACTCAATTGATTGCCGCAATGAAATACTCCACGCTACACAGAACCAAATCATCGGGACTGGAGAATTAGAAGTCATCACTGTGCAAAAACCTACTTTTGTTCTGGGCGAAAGAGTGATCCTCTGTTCTCACGATAAGGGAACAAAACAACGGCTGATTCTGGGGATTGGGCTGGTAAATAATTCTTGGTTTTACGTTGTTGAATTGATGTTGCCAACTTTAACTCAATCACGAACTATATCGAATCGCTTCTCACTGATTGGTGAAAAAAGTTTGGTACGCGTGAATGCTTGAGTTTCTTAGATTGCAAGTCCTCTTTCTTCACTGTTTGAGCAATAACCAGGGAGTTAATTATGTTGATACACAAATGGCGTGACTCAGATATTAACCAAATGCCAGAAGTTGGGCAGTTAGGTAAATACAGCATTCCCCTTGGGTACGTGAATGCAACTCAGATGTGCCATGCAAATAACAAGTCTTGGGGGCATTACAAAGAAAGGAAGTCCACAAAAGCTTACTGGACAGCGCTTTCAAACGACATCGGAATCCCGATATCGTCTCTTGTCATCGAAGTTGATGGCTATGGCAGTTCTCAAGGTACTTGGATTCATCCAGAAATCGCCATTGATTTAGCGCAGTGGGTTTCTGTCGAGTTCCGCATTTGGGCTAACAGAACTTTAATGAAAGTGGTGATGAGTCAAGAGCCTGTACAGCAGCAGTCAATGACTCAAGTACAGTTACTTGCAGCTTTAGCACAACAACTGGCAGAGCAAGAACAGCATTTACTCCACCAACAGCAGCAACAGACCGAAATTTTGCACCGACTAAAAGCCGTTGAAGTTGAGCAAGACAGAGTAAATACCCCATGTGGACATAAATGTAGTGTTGTTGGTTTCGCTAATCTTCAGGGTTTAGAAATATCTGTAAAAGAAGCAGGTGCTAAAGGTAGAAAAGCAAGTGCTTTGTGCCGAAAACAAGGAATAGAAATAGAACGCATTCATGACCCACGTTTCGGAAAAGTTGGTTTATATCCAGAAAGCGTGTTGATTGAGGTTTTTAAAGCTGAACAAAACTAACTGTAATTGTCTTCGCTACACGTTCAATAGTAGGACAAAACTATCATGCAACAACTTACACTTTTCTCTGAATCAACCCCAGTTTTACCAGTCACTTACTACCACGATTTCTTAAGTCTTGAACAAGCAAACGAACTCTACCAACACTGTCTGAAACTGGAGTGGCAGCAAAATCAAATCAGAATGTTGGGTAAAACTCTGCCCGTCCCGCGCCTTGAGTGCATTTATGGTGATGCCGGATGTGATTACCTTTACTCAAAGTGCGTGTTTTTGAAACCAGTGACTTGGACAGACAATCTGGCTAAGTTACGGGACACAATCACTGCGTTGACTGGATATAAGTTCCGCATTGTCATCGGCAATCAGTACCGCAGTGGACAGGATTCAATTGGCTGGCATTCCGACAATGAACCATCGATGGGATTTAATCCAGCAATCGCTTCCATAAGCCTGGGTTCATGTCGCAAATTCCAGATCAAACCCATCGGCGGCAGACCAACGGACTTCTGGCTGGAACACGGGAGCTTGCTTGTGATGCACCCTGGCTGTCAGTCTACACATCTGCATCAAGTCCCCAAAACCAACAAAGTTGTTAGCACACGTATTAATCTGACATTCCGACCGCACACAGCCAAAAGCAGATAATTCTGATTTTTTCAATCTGAGCAGATAAACAACAGCACTTCAAAAAAGCTGTCAACCCTGATTCTATATCAGATTCACTGGCTGACAGCATCAATTTTTCGTGCAATTGATTTTTTAATAGTCATCTACAATCACAGCTTATTAGTTCTTTTGTACTATCTTATTCCCTCAAAAAGGAGTCAAATCATGGGAGAAGCAAAACGTCGTCGGTTATTAGATCCTAATTATGGCTTACCTAAAATACCCAATACTTCTGAACCAACCTCAAAAGAAGTTTTCAAAAAACAAACTGATTTCAAAACTGTACCTAAAAATCACTTCATCAATTCTCATTATGAATTACCAAAGCATTATCTAAATTTACGTAACTCCTCGAACCAAAATGATGCTGTTCATTTGAGCCACACAATTGATACACATCAGAATCCGAACAGTGAATTAGCTCCCAACCACTGGCATGAATGGGTAGTCAATTCTGCTGTTGACCCCAAACTCACTGCACTAAATGTCCGCTCTCTAAGTGGTTCAGAAGTATACGAATACCTTTTATACGCTCTCCCCCAAACTGCCAGACGCAACGATGGGCGACTGCGCGACGGGTACTTGAAAAGATATGCCCACGCAGAGTCGGGTGCATGGTGGGTTAGTGGACTTGACCCGCTTAAAGATTGGCTACCGATGGACTGGGGACGGATGAAACCTGATTACCCAAGACTCGAATGGGACAAGACAACCCTTGAGCAAACGCAAAAGCCCGTTAAATACGAGTCACCCCCCAAAACTCCCAACCGAGTCACCTACCTGAGAGTCCCTCTGCACATTTGGCGGTTGATAGCCCTGCGGTATGACGTGCCGATGCCAGAACTAATCACCGTTACAGATGTTGGTGAAGCACTGGGTTTTTGGGCTTGGGTTATGGCTCACCCCGAAATCCCTGTATTTCTTTCGGAAGGAGAAAAAAAGGCAGGTTGCTTGTTGACTTTGGGATATGTAGCGATCGCCCTCCCTGGAATCTGGAACGGTCGCGTGGGCAAGGAAGACTTAGAATACCTGCATCCTGATTTAGTCCCAATGGCGCAAAAGGGTCGCAAATTCGTTATCCTTTTCGACTACGAAACCAAACCCAAAACCAAACAGCAGGTTTTTGCTGCTACTCGCCGCACCTGTCAAGTCATTCTCCAACTTGCCTGTCAATGCGAAGTAGCGCTACTGCCAGGACCAGAAAAAGGAATTGATGATTGGGTTGTGGCACTGGGGAAAAAAGCTGATAAAGCAGTGTCCACCATGATTGCTGATGCCTTGAGAATCAGCGAGTTAAACCAAAGATTTTTTGTGAATCGCGCCAGGGGGCTTCGCAAATTCAAACCCAATGTGATAGTCAATACTCGTTATCTCTCCACAGTCATCCGCTCCCTGCCTCAATCTGGGTTAGTGGGTTTAGCTTCCGACATGGGTACTGGCAAGACTGAAATCTTGGCAATGATCAGAAGAGATAACCCCCAACTCAGCTTTTTGAATAACGGGCATCGCGTTACCCTGCTCAAGAATCTCAGCGATCGCTTGCAAACAGCAATGTACTCTGCGATTTCTTGCGGTGACTGGGCTAAAGCGAAAGCTCTCAGCATTACCGTAGACTCGCTGTATAAAATGGCGAACGATTTACAGGCTTATGACATCTTATTTATAGATGAAGCCTGCCAGTACCTCGCTCACTTGCTCAAATCAAAGACCTGCAAGGAACACCGGGGGGCTATTCTGGAAGTGCTGGAGTATCTGGTTTACAATGCCAAATTGGTAGTGTTGGCAGATGCCCACTTGGATGATTTGACTATAGAATTTTTCATGCGAATGCGACCGGCTGGCGAAAAACCCTACATCATCAAAAATGAATATCGTTCCGGTGGTCGTCAAGTTTATTGGTACGAGGGGAAAAACAGTAGTGCAATCGTTGCTGAGTTCCACGCTCAACTCATGTTGGGTAAAAAGTTGATGATGGTCAGTGACAGCAAGCGGTTTATCAAAAAACTAGAGAGAGCGCTCAATGATGGTTCAGCAATTGATGATAACGACGAAACACCCGAATCAGCCGAAGACCGCAAGCTAAGGGTGTGGGCTATTCACTCGGAAAACAGTGGCAGTGAAGAGAATGTGATTTTCATCAGGGAGATTAACATTGCCATTAAGGATATTGACGCTTTTTTAATTACTCCCAGTCTCGCTACAGGGGTTGACATTTCCAGCTATCATTTTGATGCCGTATTTGGTGTGTTTCACGCTGTAAGCCAGTCGGCTACAGAATGCGCCCAGCAATTATGGCGGTATCGTCCCAATGTACCCATGTATGTTTGGGTGGCTCCTCGTCCTCCATTTGGTTACGCCGAAACCAATGCCCGTCGCATCAAAGAAAAGATTCTTCAGAAAAACGAGATGACAGCGTTTTTAATTCGCATTAACCGAGAAACGGGCAAACGTGGGGCTGAGAAGGATTGGGCATTAGATGCCTCTTGCCAAATTGAAGCACAGCGCAATTGGTCGATCAATAATCTTCGGGCTGATTTGCGTGAGCTATTGGAGGAAATGGGGAATACGATTATTCCTTTGGGCGACGGTGGTGATGAAGCGACTTTGCGGTGGATGAAGGCGGCTGGTATTGCCATCGATGAGGAGCATTACCGTAAAGTTGCCAATGCCAAAGATATTGATAGAAGAACTTATACGAGTAGGCAGCATCAGGATTATCTCAAACCGGAGGAAGTTTTGGAGTGTGAGAAATTCCGCATACAGGACACTTATGGAATGAGCGTTACCCCTGAACTGGTTGAGCAAGATGACGGGGGACGCTTAATTAAAAAGATTGTTGCACTTGAAGCGATATTGGCAGCGCCTGGGGAAATGATTATTGATGAGCAGGAGCGGGAATGTGTTTCACCGCCGACTGTGGTTGTAGAGCGGGATAAATCAGAACGCGATCGCTTGGCTATTTGCACAGACTGGAGTAATCATTCTACCGCGTGGTTAATGCGTCATCGGCTTGGACTCAGGGCTGTGCTAGTGGATCTGATGGCTGGGGTTGAGATTAAAGGGGACGAGGCGATAATTCAGGCTTTGGCTGACTTCTCAAAACGCAATGCATCTCACGTTAAAGGCATTCTTAATCTGACCATTCCGCTATCGGAGTCTGCTTTGTGGATTTTAGGTCAGTATCTTTCACAACTCGGATTGTCTACTGAGTCACGGCGACCACTGGAGGACGGTCAAAGGGTTCGGTATTATCGGCTAAATACTGAGGATGTTGAGTTTGCCCAAAAGGTGCTGGATTATCGGCAGAGGCAGAAAGAGGAGAAGGAAATAAAGCGGCATCAGGAGCAAGAACGAAACACGGCTTATGCGGCTATAATGCAGGCTCAGTATGGGATTAATCCTCCGTCCACACCCACCTTTAATGAAAGTGGAGATAATAATCGGGGGGGTATGGACACAGAGGCAGGACTCAGTAATTCTTGGTGGGAGCGGGTTAAATATTATGCCCGGCTGGCGATTGAACGGGTTGAGTACGGTGTAGAATCAGTTAAAGAATTACTCAGTACGCTAACAAATGATGAGCGTTGCGGTGTGATGCTGGAGTTTGAGGATCTTGACCCAGAGAAGTTTGCTCAATTGGTGACAGATGCCCCACAGTGGACTGAATGGATGGCGTGATTTATTAGCTAGAAAAAGCGACGCTTTGTGTTGTTCCGTTAAAATTGAAGATGTCTACGCCTTGAATGAGGCGTTAGAGAGAAAGCCGCCTTCATGAGAGCGGTGCTACAGTACATTTGGGTAATCGCACGTTTGAGAAATAAGTCAGCGTGGCTATAGCTTGGAGTCAATTTATTAATTAGGGCAGATCCAAGAAATAAAATGCTATGAGCCTAATGCTAGTATGTCGAACATGGGCTGTATGTAGCTTTTGAGCTGTCGTTTTGGAAGACCATAACTCTACTACATCAGCCCTCCCTCTTCATACTTTTTTTTTGGCAAAGGTATTGTACTTCTAACTAAATTGTCAATGCCCGCCAAGTTCGTTGACCAACTATTCCATCCGTTGCTAAATTCTGCTGATTTTGAAAAGCTTTGACTGCTGTCTCTGTCAGTGCGCCATAAATCCCATCCACTCCAACGGCATAACCGTTAGACACTAACAGCCGTTGTAAGACTCTGACAGCAACACCAGAGCTGCCGAAATAAAGAGCCGGTATAGGCTGGCTACTAAACTTCTGGAACCGTCGTGTAGGCTTTGCACCAACTTTACTTCTAGACTCAGAATACTGATTAGACCCACCTAGCTTAGAAGAAGCTAAGAACTGATTCTTTTTGCCGATTTTCTTAAGTATATGTTCTTTCTCTGGTGCGTTCGCTGTGGGAGAAGGCTGAGAAATGCCATCTGTCTGCATAAATTCAGGTGGTGTGACTTGAGCAGTTATCTCTAACCGACTCTGTTTTGACTGGTTTACGTCATTCTCCATCTGAACTAATTGCTGCTGTGGCAGATTGGCTCCAGATGCTTGTTTTATTGCTAACACGCCCGTCATCATCAGGCCAATTTCAGTCATTGTAGTTCATTTTACTTCAACCAATATTTCTTTTAGCCAACAACATTGCTGCTGTCCGGGATAGTACATACTGACCAAATAAAAAAGTCATGTAATAATTCTTTTAGATAATAATTTCATGATCATATTTGCTCACCTCCGATTCCATCTAATTAGAGTAATATCATTAGCTTTGTGCTTTTTTTATCTTTAATTAAACCATCAGCTTGTAAGATGTGGTATATGAATCAACGGTTTAGAGAATAACAAGCAGAGGTAAACAAGCCAGCAGTAGGTAAAGGGATTGCAGCAGCAACAGCTAAAGTTGCATTGAGTAATTGAGATTTAAAACCAATCATTGTAGTTTGAGGCTCGTAATAATAGCCTTAAATCAGAGCAATTGCTTTACTTTTAGTCTCAGTAATTTATGGAAAATACTGTCAGTGAAAGCGAAACTTGCGTGATGTATTTCTTATCTCTATGAAATCACATAGACTTAGAGTCGGCAATACTTACTGAGTTGTCTTCATCACATCTTTAAACCATTACTATCCTTCATGAAATTTTAATTCCTTATATATCTGCGCTTTGTATATTTCGTAATCGATCACGGGGTAATCGCAGACTAAAAGCCAATAGATGTCAACCCCTTCGGAGAATTCAAAATTCAAAATTATCAATTCAAAATTAAAGACAATCAGTGGGGGCTTGAAACCTGCCACTGATAGCGTAGCGGTAGCGAGTCCGCGATAGCGAAGCGTTAGCGAAGCGTTAGCGACGCAGGAGCGTCGCGTCTTGTAGACCACTGATTCTTTGAATCAGTGGGGGCTTGTACCCAGAATTAATTAATTCAAAATTATTCTATTCTTCATTTTAAATTTTGAATTTTGAATTTTGAATTCCAAAAATGGTCAATGAGTGAAGAAACTAGTACAACACGGCGGAAATAAAACAGCCATTAAACAGCCAACACTTTTAGTTTTGACATCATCTTTACTTTTTAAATTCGCTCTTCTTAGTAACTTACGAACTAACGCTCTTTCATCACTCTCGGAAAACAATAATTGAAGCAGAAAATTAAAACTATGATCCAATCAGGGTTTGAGACTTTATTTTCTAATAGAAATTCAAAAATATAGCTAAAACTTGGAAACCGAAGCCCGTAAGCCTTGCAGCGATTGCTTTTTCCAAGACTTATGGAAGAGCGCTAAAATACTAAACCAAATTTCAATAAGATTTCGCCAAGAACAATGTTTAAAAGTGTAATGAAATACATTTTTATGTGTTGGATGGCTATTATCACGATTATTTTTTTCAACGCCTGCCAGTAGAATTATTTTTGCTCGCAGTGCTATCTGTTAAGATGTATTGTGTTTATTTATCAACTGTTGCAGTTAGTTCTGCTCACTCTCGCTCAAAATCAATGCTTTTGGAACTAATTGTGCCACGCTCTTATTCCTTTCGTTGTTTTCCAAAACAGCTTTTTACCTGCTTGTATTAGTTTCCCACAATAATGGTTGTTTTATTTCCGCCGCACTGTACTAAAACTTAGTACGGGCGTAATCGTCTTGAAATCGAACAATGTCATCTTCTCCTAAATATTCTCCATTTTGAACTTCAATTAAGACTAAGGGAACCACACCAGGATTTTCTAGACGATGATTCGTACATTGAGGTAAATAAGTAGATTGATTATTAGTCAGCAGTAGTTCTTGATCAGCGCAAGTGACTTTTGCTGTACCAGAAACAACAATCCAGTGTTCGCTACGGTGGTAGTGCATTTGCAAGCTCAGGCGATGACCAGGCAAGACTTCAATCCTTTTAATCTTGTAGCCTGGCTTTTCTTCCAGAATAGTGAAAGAACCCCAAGGCCGCAGTTCCGTTGCACAAACAGTTTTGTGAGTATCAGATACAGATACCAGTAATGCCGGACCAAGATGAATCTTTTGAGACTGAACCATAATTATTTGTCCTTATAACAGAACAGCGTTTGTTTGCTGAACACTAGTTAGTAATTTGCTCCCGTCAAACTATAGTATTAATTATTTTTCAAAAAGAAAGAATAAACTTTGCGTGTAAATACTTAAAGTAATTGTAAACTTAGCTTTTATGCAAGAGTGAAAGTTAAAGAATTGCTCAGTACGCTAACAAATGATGAGCGTTGCGGCGTGATGCTGGAGTTTGAGGATCTTGACCCGGACAAGTTTGCTCAATTGGTGACAGATGCCCCGCAGTGGACTGAATGGATGGCGTGAGAAAGCGTTCCTTCAGGTAGTGAACCAATAAACTATTGCTTGCAAGGTGTGTCTGCTACAAACGATATAGCTATACCCTCATTACAAGCCAAACTTATCATCACCGATGACGGGCGTTGGGAAATCCTCCCAATACCGTTCGGTTAAGGAATTTTTTGGTTGAGGCAGGCAGAGGGAGCAGGGGGAGAAGAGAAGCTGTTCTTGAGAAAAGAATGGCTGAACATATACCCTCTTGCTAGGGTGTTGATTTTGTAGGGAAATTGCTCAAAAAACTTCATACAATTATTGTGTCGTCGATTGAGGTCGAAAATACAGTTTTTCTTTTTGAGAGCATGGACTGACCAAAAACTTGAGATGACCA
>JAESGI010000380.1_pt1 | contig 13749 bp, 13 predicted proteins | sample 9269671 | NCBI WGS metagenome assembly JAESGI01 (sample SAMN14515641, study PRJNA621666) | algae metagenome | isolation source: Nostoc indistinguendum CM1-VF10 and co-occurring heterotrophs from gravelly... | place: USA: Clark Mountains, San Bernardino, California | collected 1998-06-05 | reverse complement strand
CAATTAGCATCTAATTTTTTCGATTCAGTTTTTAAAATTATTCCAATTCCCTCATAAAGACGATGTGATATTACTTTCATGTCGTCTAAATCAAGAAGCTCTGTGAGGATTTTTATATCATTTTTATTGATCATGACCGTAAATTTACTAAAAAATAATCTGATTGAATTTACAGTTAACAACAAATATTTATTCTATGTCAATGATTGCAATGCTTTTAGTGATCTTTTAATACAATTTTAATATCGTTTTCAGTTTTTAACTAATAATTTAGCATAGTAAGTACTGAAGAACCGATTATTTAAAGTATTCTTCCATCCGGATTCATGGTTACATTGTGGATCATTAGAAAAATCAATATCGCTATTTTCTTGTGCTTCAGTCTCAAGTTGACAAGATTGATTTAAGCCTAAGAAGACTGGAGAATTAAAACTAATCATTGTATAAACACTAAAAATAATCTCCCACCATCTCTCAATATGTTGGAAATTAGTGAAACGGTAATCTGTCCAGCGTAGTTCCTGTTTACACTTCCGGCAGCTATGAGGTACATCCTAAAAGCTGAAAGCGATGATAGCAGAGGGGCAAGAAGAAAACTATATTGCATAATAGCCGGAAGCGTTGTATGGCTGAACAAATTTCTGAGACAAGCCACTTTTTTAAGGAACTGCCTTTTGGGATTTGAAACCCGACCTTTGTCTGTTTTCATGCTTCATTACCCACCCTATTATGAGCTTACCTACCGATTTACGCACATTCTAGCGTAGCGGTCGTTTGAGCCTGTCCTTTGGAAATTAACGTCCATCAATGATTCGGTGATGTCCATGTCCCAAAACTCTAGTCATACAAGGCGTTGTTGCGTGAATAGGCAAAATGGTAAATTTTACCTACCGCCTGTTTTCTAGCCGCCTAGCCCAAAGATGAAGACGAAAGCCCAGTACAAAGTTAAGAATTGGAACGCCTATGATGCTTCCCTAAAGCAACGAGGCAGTATAACTTTCGCTTGTGAATGAAGAAGTCATCGAGCAGTGGCGCAATCAGCAGAAAACGGGGAAAAAGGGAGCATCGAATTATTACTCTGAGGTGGCAATCGCCACTATGGGAACGATTCAATCGGTGTTTCATTTACCAGGAGGCTTGCCGAGGGGTTTTTGGAATCGCTATTCATGCACATGGGGATTGAACTAGCATGAACTTAATTGGAGCCACTCTTTAAACCAAGTGTTAACTTCTATCAGTAAATTTTAAAGAAACATTTTCATTAATTATGTCAACTAAACTATCAACTACTGAAATAACTGACAATTGGTTAGAAGCTAATCAGTCTTATCTGATGAGAGAAATTAAGCATATACAGGAAGTCATAGAAAATCATAACCAACAAGCACAAGGGATTTTAGATCAGGAAAAAATAGACACATGGAAACAAAGTAGAAAATTACAAGCTAGTTCTCCAACCTTTGAAGTAGATGGGGATTATTTTCATCATCTGGTAACACAGCCAAGTGAAGAATGGTCATCGGCGTTAGAACAGTTGTGCGAGATATTAGATTTGTCTTTGTTTGAGCGCAATATATTACTGTTATGTGCAGGTAGAGAATTGGAACGCAGTTGGTCATCACTGTTGAGCGAGGCTCAAGGCAATAATCAGCAAGACTATCCTACTTTCAGCTTGGCGTTGGAAGTGTTAGCACAACCAGATTGGAGTGCGCTAATGCCTGACGCTCCAATACGCCGATGGCGATTAATTGAAATTGAACCGGGAAACAGTCTTACTACCAGCCCATTGCGGATTGATCAACGCATATTGCACCATTTGATGGGAGTGCAACATTTGGATGAGCGCTTAACGGACATTGGTGTACCTGTGCCAATAGCAGATGATTTGGTATCGTCTCATCAACAAGTAGTACAGCAGTTGGCAGATATTTGGTTGCAGGCATTAAATGAGACAGAAATATTGCCGATTTTACAGTTATGTGGTGCAGAAGTAAGGAGTAAATTAGCTATCGCCTCAGTTACTTGTACCCTTTTAGGGTTAAACTTATATGCTGTCTCAGCTCAAGCGCTCCCTACCGAAACTAACCAATTAAATTTAGTCAAGTGTTTGTGTGAACGAGAATGGATGTTAAGCGATCGCGTGTTGTTATTAGATTGTGATGAACTAGAAACAACCGAAGCCAGCCGTGAAAGTGTAATTGTGCGCTTCATCGAAAGTATTAATTGTCCTTTAATTATTACTAGTCGCAATCGCCGTCGTCAAAGGCAGCGTCCTTTAATTACTTTCGACGTGCATCAACCCACATCCGAGGAACAGCAGCTAATTTGGCAAAATGCCTTAGCAGATATGGCACCTAGCTTTCAAGGACAGTTAGAAGCTTTAGTATCTCATTTCAGCCTCAGTCCTACAGACATACAAACTGCTTGTTTGAAAGTAAAAAGTCTAGTCAAAAAAATAGAACAGCAAAGCGACACACAAACAGAACAAGATATAGCTTTGAAATTTCCCCATCTCTATCTCTGGGATATTTGCCGGAACCAGGCACGTCCGCATCTAGATGAATTAGCTCAACGAATTGAACCATCTAGCATTTGGAATGACTTAGTACTACCAGAACAACAAAAGCAAATTCTGCATGAAATTGTCGCTCATGTAACGCAACGGTCTAAAGTATATAACAGTTGGGGATTTGGCAGCAAAAATAGCCGAGGTATGGGGCTCAGTGCCTTATTTTACGGGGCTAGTGGTACAGGCAAGACAACAGCATCTAAGTTATTAGCCAAAGAGTTGCGACTAGATCTTTACCGCATCGATCTCAGTTTAATTATTAGCAAATATATTGGCGAAACCGAAAAGAATCTGCGACGAGTATTTGATGCAGCCAAAAGTGGTGGCGTGATTTTATTATTTGATGAAGCAGATGCTCTGTTTAGCAAGTGCTTAGAAGTAAAAGATAGCTATGATCGCTATGCAAATCTGGAAGTTAGTTACTTGTTGCAGCAAATAGAATCCTACCGTGGTTTGTCCATTTTAACTACTAACTTAAATGCAATTAACAAAGCTTTTTTACGCCGCCTCAGCTTTGTTGTACAATTTCCCTTGCCAAATGTTCAGCAAAGAGCAGAGATTTGGCAGCGTGTTATCCCCAATCAAACGCCAACTCAAGGGCTAGATTTCGACAAGCTAGCTCAACTGGAACTTACAGGAGGCAGTATCTGTAGTATTGCTTTGAACGCAGCTTTTATAGCCGCAAATGCTGATGAGTCACTAAGTATGAAGCATATTTTGCAGGCTAGCAAAAACGAATCTATGAAAACAACAGGGTTGCATATCAGTCCAACAAGAAATCTTTTAGAAAAACTACAACAAAAAACTTTAAATTCTAATAAAGGAGAAATATAACAGATGGAATCTTTACAAACGACAAAATCTTCCAGCAAAAAATCCATTCAAGAAGCTACCATCCCAAAGCCGATTCAAGTGATATCTCATCCTTTCGTAGGGGATGGTTCACACAATCAGAAGTCGGCCAAGCCACCAGAACAAGCAAAGCAGCAAGAATTCAATTTGGGTCAGATCCCCATATTTCCTAGATCGTCCCAAAAGGATGATCAAGCATCTGGAAATTTAAGTGAAGATGACTTTGATGTTGAGGATGTAGAAAAATATTTGGAAGAAGTTCGTAATTTTATCTCACAGAGTGAGTTGCGCAATACCAATCCACAAGAATTAGCCGAAATAGCCAAGGAACCACAGCAATCGTCCCAAAAGGATGATCAGGCATCTGGAAATTTAAGTGAAGATGATTTTAATGTTGACGATATAAAAAAATCTTCAAAAGAAGCTAGTAATCATATCATAGAAAGTGAGATGCGTAATGCAAGACCACAAGAATTAGCCGAAGTAGCCAATGAAAAAGATAGTGTGCTTGCTCCAATAGCCCAACAAATGGTAATGTCCTCTGAGGGGCAAGAGCAGGGAGGGTCGCCTCCACCAGAAAATTTAACTACTGAACAACCAGAGGCTTCTTCTAGTTCCCGAAGTGAGAGACAAGAACCTCAGCCATCTACTCAAAGTGAAGTAGAGCAAATAATTGAACAGAAACTTAACAAAGCTGAGACGGACATAGAACAAGCTGAGGCTGTAGCGTCTGCTGTGCAATCTCAGCAAAAGCCAGCACAAACACAAACACCTCCAACACAGGAGCAACAACTCTCAGCAGGTTTAAAACCGCTGAGATTAGTCCAAGAACAAAAGCAAAAGCAACGACTCTCAACACAAACACCTCCAACACAGGAGCAACAACTCTCAGCAGGTTTGAAACCGCTGAGATTAGTCCAAGAACAAAAGCAAAAGCAACGACTCTCAACACGAGTACCTCAAACAGGGAACCAGCAACGACTCTCAGGAGGTTTGAAACCGCTGAGATTAGTCCAAGAACATCAACAATCCTTACAAGCGCCAGAGTCAATACAAGTGCCAGAGCAAGAACAGCAGCCACTAGAAAGACCACCCAAGAACCTACTACAGCAAACTCCCAATTATCCACCACCTCTATCGCCACCACAAATAGAGCAAGAAGTACAACAGCTGCTAAATATGGATCGTGCACCAAGACAACAGCGACTTTTACAGTTGCATCAGCAGCAGCGACACCGACCTGAGATTATGGACGCGCTCATACAGCAGCTACAGACAGCACTCAATGAGCAGCAATCTGAGACTGAACCCTATAAAGCAGTTAATACTGTAACTGATAAGCCTACCGAAGAGACTCAAAAGAATACAGGACAACAAGATAGGAAGCAAGTAGCAACAGGAATAAGGCAATATGAGGCTTGGGCAGATGCAACTGGAATTCTAGGGCAACCATCGGGAGAATTAACTGTTGACAATCAAGTGTTGGGGCAGAATCTTGACGCCAATAGTAGCGCCCAAGGATATAGCTACCCAACCTTTAAAGATGATTCATCTGTAATAGACATGACTAGGGATAACTTTAAAGCTGCTAGTGGCTTGCTTCTATTTGCCGATTCTGCCAAGCAACTCAAAGCGGTATTGAAAGATAAAAAGAAGAAAGCTCACGAAAGAATTGCTATTGCTTCTAATTCTCTTGGTGAGATGACTCAAGCTATCACATACAGCACAATATCAATAAACCAAGGAGTACAAGGTGGCAAAAACCTCCGTCAAACTGGTTCTGCTAATTTAGGGGCCTTAGCAGCTGCTAAACAAGGAGGTACTATAGCAGGTACTTCGCTACCTACCGATATCGGTAAGACGGTGGGAGGTGTTTTAACAACCATACCCAAGTTGATCATTCATACTGATGCTGGTGTTAAGGCTTACAAAGAAAATAGGCTTGGCGATTACAAATCTTGGGGTAGGGGTTTTAAGAACGTTGCAGACACGGTACAATCAGCAGCAGGTGCAGTTAAAGATGCCTCAAGCTTAGTACAGCATCTGCGTACAGCATCAAATGCAACAAAAGCAACAGCAAATGCAGTCAAGATATACTCTGGCGGTCTTACTGCTCCTATGGCTAATGCAGTGGGGGGTGTTTCAGAGTCTGTTCAAGGCGTCGCTAAACTTGCAAAGGCTCAAAACAATAACAAACGACTAGATGAAATCAAGTCTAAAAGTTCAGGAGAACATGGCGAAACACTAGATAGACTCAAAGAAAAGCAGAAAAAGAAAATGACGAGTGGAGGCATAGACCTTGTTCTTGGTGGTTTAAAGGTAGCTGCTGGTGTTGCAGGGTTTTCAAGACTCGGTGCTCCAGGACTTGTCACTGCTACTGCCATAGGTGGAGCTGTTGGAGCCATTCAAATCGGACTATGGGGAACTAGAAAATTTAAGCAGTATATGCGTGACAGGGCTGAATCTCAAGCAGGCAGCCAAGAGGGAATATTTGATACTAGTAAGAGTACAAAAAACAAAGAAGCAGCTAATAAAAAATTTGCCGTAGATGTTGTTAATCTAATTAATAATGGGATAAATTCAGAAATAGATCCAGAAGCAGCTAGAGACAAAGAATCTATATTCTCAAGTATAGGTTTGAATGGTGATAAGAAGAAAGATAATGCAGTTCAAAACGTCTATAATGATGTGTTGAAAAAATATCTGAACGATAAATCAGAGGAGTATATAACTAAGAAACTTCAAGAGATGGCTAAACAAGGCACAGTTAAAAATATTACAGAAACTCGTGAGAAGTTACATGAAGAATTTTTGAACCAAGAGGACATTCAGGGATTGGAACAAAGAGGGCATGAGCAAAACTTGAAACAGGATGTGACTTGGAATAACTTGTATGAGCTTCCAGAAGACTTTCAAAAGCGGTTGGAAGGAGCAGCGATCGTCAAAGCTTTGAAGAAACGTTAAGGAAGTCAACAAGCAATAAATCTTAGGGGAGCATCTCAGTTTTTGAAGTGGCTCAAACTGACAATAATCCATTGAGGTAAGCAGAGCGATGAGCCAGGACTTGAGAGACATTTTCTCGTTTCCATTGTGCCCCAGAAATCTTTGTTCAACGGTCAATCTGTTTAACGGCAGATTCAACCGAACCAGAACCAATTGAACAAATCTGTTCAGCTTGATGATATTCGTAGTTAATAATGCGAACGCGATGTTTATTAAGATAACGGCAAAAGTTTTGTGCTTGTTTACCCTTACAATCAGTGAATAGGGCAATAGTAGCCTCAACTTGACCTTTCCATAGTAGAGCATGGGAAGAGTTTCAAGCGTTTTTGTAAACCCACAACTTTATGGAGGTTTTCTATCAAATGGAACAAATTTTGCACTTCTCGACGTTATACATCAGGGGCTAGTTGGTCGACAATATTTCAAATACCATCATGTCCATCACCGATACAAGTAACTGTGTTACTATACTTTTGCAGAAATTGACCCAGAAATGAAACTCCTGGGCTAACTATCAAAAAGTTGCAACTATTGCTTTAAGCCGCTAAACGAAGAATCTGGTCTAATTCACGTGAGCGTGACGGCAAGTCCGCTTCAGGAGCGGACTTTTGTCCAAGCAGTAATAGACTTATCCGAAATATTAACCGAGGAAAAGAAAAATGGTAAAATGCTGAATTAATTATCTACCATTTTTCGCAATAAGTTATGGTTTTTGATTATATCCAAAAGTATCCTCATAGAACAAAACAAATTCTAGGGATTAGTTATGAACAATTAGAATCTTTATTAAATTGCGCCATAAAACGGTACCAGGAAATTAAAATTGAACTCCAAAGCCGAAAGATAAGAATTAATGCGGCTGGGGGAGGTCGCAAAGAATTGTTATCAATCCAAGAACAAGTCTGTTTCTGCCTGTTTTATTTAAGACAAATGCCAACATTTCAAGTATTAGGAATGTTATTTGGTGTTTCCAAAACAGAAGCTAATGATACATTTCACGACTGGATACCAATCTTGCGAGATATTTTACCCTCCAGTTTATTAAAACCCTGCTCAAATAATGAAAGTGATTTACTATTTGTTCAAGAAGTATTAACTAATTTTAGGCTATTAGTTGATAGCCTGGAACGTATCCAGGGCAAACGCATCTAAATATTGACGAGCCTGAATCAGAGTGGAATCAATACTTTTCGGTTAAGACCAAAAATAGGTAGATTGAGAGTTGTAGTTAAAACTTGCGCGGCTAATGCAACTCAAAGAATTTTCGCTGGAATCACTTTTTATAGAATCGGGAGAAGTGCTAAAAGCGATAGAAACAGCAATACCAGCAGAAGCCATTGAGCAAGTATTAGGGCAAACAGACAGTAGAGAGACACGCAAGCGGAAACTGCCATCACACTTAGTGGTCTGTATGGTGATTGCGATGAGTATATGGTCATCGGATTCAATGCGAACAGTTTTAAAAAACCTGGTGAAAGGACTAAGAACGCAGTGGCTAAAATTAGGGCAGTATTGGCGTGTACCAAGCCCATCATCAATCACAGAAGCGAGACAGAGATTGGGATGCCAAACGATGAGTCAGTTATTTCATCTGCTAGTACGTCCATTAGCAACAGCCGAAACTCCAGGAGCATTTCTATTTGGGTTAAGAGTGATGGCAGCAGATGGAACAGTATTAGACGTACCAGATACTCCAGCAAATGCCAAAGTCTTTGGATATCCCGGAAGCCCAAAAGGAACAAGAGCGGCATTTCCCAAAATTCGACTGGTGTTATTAGTTGAAGCAGGGACACAGTTAATTGTAGATGCCCTGATGTGTCCTTATCGTATAGGAGAGCGAGTCAGGGTAAAGAAACTGCTGCGTTCGGTAACATCAGGGATGTTATTAATGTGGGATAGAGGATTGCATTCTTACAATATGGTGCAGGCAACTCAAAAGCAAGGATGTCATTTTTTAGGAAGAGTTCCTGCCAATGTTAAGTTTGTACCAGAACAAATTCTAGACGATGGCTCATATCTTGCCTGGATTTATCCTGATGGTAAGTCTAAGAAAAAGGGTTTTAGCAAAATTTTGTTACGCGTCATTGAGTACACAATTGAAACAGAACCAGAACAAAAAACTTACCGTCTTATTACCAGTCTTCTAAACCATCAACTTTACCCGGCTTTAGTCCTAGCTCGTGAATACCATCAACGTTGGGAAGTCGAAAACACAATTGATGAGTTAAAAACCCATCTTAATGGTCGCAAAACGCCTATCCGCTCGCTTAATCCTCGTGAAGTTGGACAAGTTGTTTATGGTTGGCTCTTAGGACACTGGGCAGTACGCTCTCTAATGTGCCAAGCTGCACAACAAGCAGGTATTTCTCCTCTGCGCTTAGGGTTTACCGGCACTCTCAAGGTTATTCGTGCCGCGATACCTGAGTTTCAGCATACCCCAACCGAACAACTCCCTTTTTTTGGTCATGGTTGATCATGGAAATTTTGGATGAGAAAATTCCGCCTCGACAACACAGAAACAATCCTCGACTAGTCAAAAAAACTCGCTCCAAATTTCCATCCAAGAAACCTATTCATCGTGGCACTGGTACTCAACCTCATCTGCTCAATTTTTCCATTATTAACACTGCTTAGTTCTTAACCGAAAAGTATTGGATGTATGGAGAGTCTAATCGCCTGTGATATAGTTAGGCTACTGAAAGTTGTCAAGTTGGAAGGAGATAAGCGTGTCAGAGTCTAAATACATCTTTGCTGATTCTCAACATTCTCAAGAAATTGAACGACTCCAAACACTTGAGACTGTATTCGATTCAGCAAGCCGTAAACAGATATTGGCAACAGGAATAACTCAGGGTTGGCGATGCCTTGAGGTGGGCGCGGGGGCAGGCTCAATCATACGATGGATGGCAGAAATTGTTGGAGAAGACGGTAAAGTCATTGCTGTAGATTTGGACACACAGTTTATCGCTAACATAGAACTGCCTAATGTCGAAGTTTTAAAAGCAGATATTCGACACGTCCCACTTGAGCGTCACTCCTTTGACTTGATTCATGCGCGTCACGTTCTCATTCATATTCCAAACTTTCAAGTTGCTTTATCTCAAATGTTGGACTCGCTCAAACCGGGTGGGTGGATTGTAGTTGAGGAGCCTGACATCTCTGCGGCTAAAGCAGTCTTTGGTAACGAAGCAGTATGTCAGTCCGTCAATCGAGTCAATCAAGCCAGTTTGCAGATGTTTGCAAATAGAGGAATTGACTATGCGCTTGGAGTCAAGTTACCTGCAATATTTCAGAAACTTGGCTTGCAGCTGTTATCTATCGAGAATGATACCCCGTTATCTCAAGGTGGCTCAGGAATCGCCAAGGTAATGAAAATGTCTACTGTGCAATTAGCAGACAAGTATGTAGCAACAGGTAAAGCAACGCACCAAGATATTGAGCAATATTGCTTATTTGCAGAAAATACCAATGCCTGGGCTATCTATCCTCCAACAGTAAGAGTTACTGCCCGAACAACCAGGGCGGCCGCATCATGTCAATAAGTAAAGTCTATTCTCAATAAAGCTAAAAATAATGTCACGATTGCCCCTTTCCATAACTGAGGTATTAGTATCTCAGTTACATAAGTGAGGAATACATCAGTATTTGTACTTCCTGGTACAGTCATCGCTGCAACCAGTCCATCAAGGCTTAAAGCACCAATTAAAGAAACGTTTCCACCCTTACTTCCAGGTATACTACCAACTGCTCTTTCGCCATTCATGGCTCTAGCAAATAGGCGTGACATTGATAAATTCAATCCCGCTTCATCGACAAATATCAGGTTTCTAACATCAATTTTATCTAAAGTTCGGCGATAGTCATGTCTTAACTCTTGTACTCTTGGGGTGTCTTGCTCGCTGGCGTAAAGACTTTTTTTTACATCCTAAGCCTAATTTTTCTAGCACACGATGCATTGTCGTAATACTTACACTAATCCCTGTGTGTTCTGCATAGCGATCGCATAATTCTCTGAGTAGCAAATCATTTTTTCCCTCAACTAAAGACTGGATAAAGCCCAGATGCTCGTTTTTAATCGTTGGCTTTTGATATCCTCCACGTCGTTTTGCCTCTATTTGTCCATTTGTCCGATACTGACGCAGTAGGTTTCTGACAAATGACAAGCTGACCTTAAATCTTTGCGCCAACTGGCGTTGAGAGCCTTCCTTGGCTTCCCACGCCATAATCACACGCTCACGCAAATCCTTTGAGTAAGATACTGGCATCTATTCATACAATATTATCTCTTCAGTCTAACTTAGCTTGTGGTTCAATTACCTGAAAATTGCTGTAATCTGTAAATGCTCACAAATTTCTGCTAATGATTGTGGTTGATCGGCGAGCATAGAAAATAGCCGTAGGTCATAGGCAACCAGGAATGTTGAAAAACCCACGCAGCCAACGTTAATTAAATCCCATATTTTTCGTTCATCTGCTTTAGACTGCTGAAGAAGTAGCTTCTGATCGATTTTAGAAGAGGATTTGTTCATTTTTTCACTGTTTAAGTGGTAATGGGCAGCAAAAGCTTGAGTATCGTATGCTACTGTCTGTCTGATATTGCTGAACTTGGGGAGAAATTAGCTCCGCATAGCACACTTAAAAAGAATTATTCTTATTTAGCTCTAATAAACTCTTGCATTTCTAACGTGTTCATGAACTGTTGATTCTCCTATCATCAACATAAATCCTTAGTGCGAATGATACTCGGAAAATTAACTGCAAGTGAGCCAATACCTAATACTTCTCGGTTAAGAACAAAAGCAAGGTAAAGTGATAATTGTTCTCCAAGAAGTGCGATGGGAAAAATTGGTGCTGCTAAAAGATTTCTCGTTGATAACGCCAACCTTAAAAGCAGAGTTAATATTCAAAGCGATAGAAACAGTCATTCCGCCATCAGTGATTAAAGAAACTCTATCAGAGACAGACAGTGGTGAAGAGCGATGCCTACGGCGAGCTTCGCTAACGCGGAAATTACCATCTGGGTTGGTAGTGTGTTTAGTCATAGCAATGAATCTATGGTCATCAGATGCAATGAGGGACGTACTGAAAAATCTGGTGAGTGGATTAAGTAGAGAATGGACGCGATTAGGGAAGTATTGGAAAGTACCAACTAGTTCTTCAATCACTGAAGCAAGACAGAGATTGGGATGTTGGGCAATGAGTCGGCTGTTTCACAAAATAGTCAGACCATTAGCAACAGCAAAAACTCCAGGGGCATTTTTAGGAGGACTAAGAGTGATGGCAGTAGACGGTACGGTATTGGATGTCCCAGATAGTGCTGCTAATGCCAGAGTGTTTGGATATCCAGGCAGTAGAAAAGGGACTAGGGCTGCTTTTCCAAAAATACGTTTAGTATTGTTAATTGAGGCGGGAACGCATCTAATTGTCGATGCCTTGATGTGTCCTTACCGCATAGGAGAAAGAGTACGAGCTTTAAAATTACTACGAGCTTGTAGTCAAGGGATGCCCCTGATGTGGGATAGAGGATTACACTCTTACCGTATGGTTCATGCCACCTTAAATCAAGGATGCCACTATTTGGGGCGAGTGCCAAAAAACGTTAAATTTCCAGTAGACAAAGTTTTAGACGATGGCTCATATCTGTCCTGGATTGCTCCAGACCGCAAATCCAAACACAAAGGTGGGTCAAGGATTCAAGTACGGGTTGTAGAATACACTATCGACTCAGAGAATGGACAACAAACTTATCGTCTAATTACCAGTTTGATGGATATTGCTTTGTTTCCAGCTTTGTTGTTAGCCACAGAGTATCATCAGCGTTGGGAAATTGAAAATACTATTGATGAGCTAAAAACCCATCTTAATGGGCGTAAAACTCCCATTCGTTCTCTCAAACCCCGTGAAGTTGTTCAAGAAATCTATGGTTGGCTTCTCAGCCATTATGCAGTTCGCACTTTAATGTTTCAAGCCGCGACTGCTGCTGAAATATCTCCATTACGCTTAGGTTTTACTGGTACTCTCAAAGTCAAACGCCTGTGCTATTTCTGATTTTCAAGATGCTAATAGTGAGCAACTACCCAATATTCTCCAAGCTGATTCTGGAGATTTTGGAGCAAAAAATCCCTCCCAGACAGAGCAGAACAAATCCCAGAGTAGTTAAAAAACCTCGTTCTAAGTTTCCATCTAGAAAACCCATCCACAGAGGAGCGGCTACTAAACGTCAACCACTCACTTTTTTTATTCTCAATACTGCTTAATTCTTAACCGAGAAGTATTGAGCCAATACCTACTAATTGAAGCATGATTAAAAACCTCCTTATTGTTTAGCACCTTGAGAGATGAGACTTTTGATACGACTACCAATTGGTGCAGGTTGATTGGGTTCAATAATCACATCAACAACAAATGGCACAGTTGAAGCCATAGCTTTTTCTAAGGCTGCTTCTATATCTGGCTCTCTGTGAACGCGGATACCTTCGCCGCCCATTGCACGGGCAACCATGGCAAAATCTGCCATTGGGATTTCTGTGTCTACACCTTTGAATCCCTGCAATGCCATTCCTTGGGCGCACATATTGTAGCGTCCGTCATTGAGGACAATCCACACAGCTGGAATTTCAAATTTTACAGCTGTGCTAATTTCGTTATTCATTAACATTGCCCCATCTCCAACAATGGCGACAGCTTTGCCTTTGCGTCCCAAAGCCGCACCTACAACTCCTGTCACGGCATGACCCATAGCCCCAACACCAGTACTGATGCGGTAACGATGTGGTTGTTGAAATCGCAAAAGATGAGTTGCCCAAGCAAAGGAATTACCTGCTTCAGCCATTACTACAGCATCGCTTTTTTCAACGATCACTCGTTGAATTGCATCTATCAAGATATTCGGTCTGACTAAACCATTTTCATGGGGAATATTCGTAGGAATATTTGTATAACTTTCCAGACTAGGCAAAATGGAATTGGCAGACCAATTCAGACGTTGTGGTAAATGTTGCAACAGTGCTTTGAGAAATACTTTGATTTCTGAGTGAATAGATAATGTTGGTGCTAATGGATAGGCTGCTCCTGGAACTTCTGGATCAATATCTACATGGATGAAGCCATTAGTCGGAACCATAACCGGACTCCAGAAGGAACTAGGCTCACCTAAACGCGTTCCCAGAACTAGCAAGCGTTGCGGATGTTGTTCATGCAGTATCGGCTCAATAATCTGGGGTAGCAGAGAAAAATTAAAAGGTAAGCAAGCTGCACAAAACGTCATAAAATATGACACATGACGCAAAAACTTCTTGAGAGCAAAAAGTCATTAGAGGATTTGC
>JAESGI010000379.1_pt1 | contig 13766 bp, 20 predicted proteins | sample 9269671 | NCBI WGS metagenome assembly JAESGI01 (sample SAMN14515641, study PRJNA621666) | algae metagenome | isolation source: Nostoc indistinguendum CM1-VF10 and co-occurring heterotrophs from gravelly... | place: USA: Clark Mountains, San Bernardino, California | collected 1998-06-05 | reverse complement strand
TATTTCAAAAAATTAATTTTTTGAAAACTTTTTAGCGTGACCCTTTATTTTCAACAACCAATTCTTATTGAGAAAAGTCATGCTATTACTCACTTTTAGACTTTTTATTTACATCGAACTCAGGTAGCTGTAGCTGGGACAACTTTTCTTTCTTCGTAGCCTTTGCGTTTGAGAGTCTTTAAGTCGTTAGGATGAAATTTAAGTGTAGTGTTATAGATTGCCACCGCTTGAATCCCGCATTTCTCACAAGCTTGAGGGAAGAGGCAGAGGGGCAGAGGGGAAAGAACTTGTACAATAACTCTCCTCTGCTCCCCTGCTCCCCTGCTCCCCTGCACAAGCACAGGCTTTGAGCATCGGTGAGAAATCCGGGTAATGTATCTCTAATCTTTGTCGAATTCAGTTATCAGAACTTAGCAATCTAGTTAAGGTGATTTTCATCGATGACAAAATTCTCTTGAGAGCGTTTTGGAAATTCCATAATCAGTCGTGCATCATCCATCACAAATGTTGAGTTAACAAACCGCACATCTAGTTCCCAAAAATCACCTACCTTTTGTTCCGGCAGTAATCCTGCTACTTCGATGACGAATGGTTGCCATTGCATCGCTAACTCAGATCCCAATGGCACTTGAAAGTTGCGTCGAATTTGCACAGACAATTGACCGTTTTCTTGACTGATAACTACACCCCTGATTGAAAAATAGCCATCAGCAGCCAATAGCCATGTCTGTTGTAAATCTGATATTGGTTCTTTGTACCTGCCTCTGATGTGAAAATTGAGTTGTTTTGACTCTTTCTCCATTCTCGGCCACACTACCCAAATGCTAGTACTCGCTACCAACTCTGGATTCTCTTCCAGTAATTTCTCTAACTTAACTCCTAATGTTGCTGGATAAATACTGCCATTTTTGGATACTAAAGTACCTTGCTTAAATGCTTCAGCGCTTGGTAAATACTGCCCCTCAACTATGCCAATACAACGGTACATCGTTGGGTAATCTGGGGGAGAAAATAAACTGCTCATGCTTGGCTCAATTGTCATTCATCCTCTGTGGTTACGGGAGTGTTTACCTAAATCAGCAATTTAGGAACCTTATTTTACAACTAAGCCAGTAACAGAAAATTCCTAACTCACTACACCTAATTCCCCATCTGCTGGCTGTTTTTGATCCTTTACAGCACTCAATTCCTCAATAAAAGCGTCGATTGCCTTGGCCGCTGATTGCTTGCCTGTTTTCAATTGGGAAAGGATATTTTCGCGTATTGCTGAATAATCTGGTATGATTTGCCCCTCAACAGAAACAGCCTCTTGTGTAGGTAGGGCAACTTCACCATTACGCTCATCTAGTAAACCCTTTATCTGAGCGATCGCTTCGGCTAATTCCTGCCTAATCACCTGTTTTATCTCTTCCCCATCAGCTGTAGACGCAGCTAAAGCATTTACTTCCTGCTTAACTATTTCCTTGATTTCATCACCATTAGATAACGCCAGCCCCGCTTTTGTCTGACCCAGGATTCCCTGGAGCAATCTTGTCGCTGTGTGATTTAATGACTCATTTTCGGAAATCTGCATTGCCGATAAAGCTTTGATTTCTGCATCAGTTAGCCCAATAGAAATTGTCACCTTAGCCATACTTTTGATACCTGTAAATATTAAACTCTATATCGCTATTTTTGGGTTCCACCGTCTGTATACAGTTTCTTTGACAGTGCTTTGATTGCTTGAATGCTGTATAAACAACTTATCAATGACCCAATTATTAAACTTTGCCCTGTGAGCAACTTTTACACTCGATTCTTTAATCTAGCTTCAAATCAATTAAGTTGCCATTACTTCAATTCTAACGCACGCTTATCTGATATCCATCTTAAAAATGAGGGCAGATATGCCCCCATTTAAACTTTTAACTTTTAAATATTGCTTTACATCCGCTACCCCTACAGTTTTATATTCCACAAGGTTTGTCGCTTCAGTTACTACTTGACATTATTGCTAGCTCTGAACATTACCAACTACCACAGTAACTATCTACCCGAATTTATCGCCAAATATCTGATACCTGAACCTATCCCACTAATAATATTTATGCTAAAAAACTTAAGCTTGTTGAGAATTGAAAACGAAAAATAAAGCTTTTCAAGCACATTTTACGAAAAAAAGTAGGGATTTTTAGAATAGTGGGATAGGTTCCTGCCACCCTGAGCTTTCAATTGATTTCAATTGAGGGTTCTCAAATACTGGAGAATAGTAATAGTTAGAACCATAATCTAACTTGTTATTGTTCTCTTCCAGTTTTTGTTCGGTTTCTAATGTTGGTTTGCGAACCTCGATGATTTTAATTTTTGGCTCTAACTGTTGGGGTAAGTTTGTTGCTACTGCCTTTTTCAAAATGGGCTTTCCTATTTGACTGCTCAGTTCCATATCTATCTAAAATTGACAAATCTATGATTACAAAAAGTTGATTCTTGAATTTGAAGAGTTCAGGAGTTAGTGGAAAGAATTAACATTGATACCTGACTTTATAATTACCTACCTTTTAGACTGCTCACAAGTCGTTAAAACTAGAATTTACTTGTTCGGTTCGCTGCACTGTCTAAAGTCAGCGCAGTGAGGATAGATTACAGCTGGGTATAGACACTCAACTTCGACAGCAAAGAAAATTATTGGTACAAATGTATTGTAAATGAGAGTAAGTTGAGCTATGCACCTTTTGTGGTTTCGTCGAGATTTGCGTTTAACTGACAACGAAATTGTCACCTCTTCATCTGCTAATGATGCAAGAGTTGTGGCATTCTTCATTATTGACCCTTGGTTTTATACCTGGACTGATGTTGGAGCTGCTAGAGTCCGCTTCTTGTTTGAGTCTTTGGAAAATCTCGACTCAAATCTCCAAAAGTTAGGTAGTCGGCTGTATTTATTTGAAGGTAATTCTACTGGTATCGTACAAGAGTTGACTAAGCAGTTAATCGAGCGTGGGTATAAACCCAAACTTTTCTTTAACCGTGATGTACAGGTAGAGTACGGTGTCAGCCGGGATAAAACTATAGTTGATTTCTACAAACAGTTAAACCTTGATTACCACATTGGACTAAACAACTTTCTCCAATTAGCAGAGCAACGTGACGAGTGGTTTAACGAATACTACACCTATCAAAGACAATCCCAATATAAAACACCAGCAACTATTAATACGCCTCAAATCACACTCGATCTACCAGAGCTAACATTTGAAGAACTCAAACAAAAATACCATCGCTTCTGGGAAATCGAGAAAGTTTACTTTACAGGGGGAGAAACACAAGCACAAGCTAAACTAGACTCATTTCTGAAAAAAAGATATTACGGATACCATTGGAAACTTTCTCGCCCAATGCTCTCACAGCTTGGTGCAACATCTCATTTATCACCACACCTGACTTTTGGGACTATTTCAACTCGCACTGTTTACCAAAGCACTAAAGCTAGAGCAGAAGGATTAAAAACTCAACCCAAGGCAGAATTCTCCCTCAAAGCATTTCGAGACCGTTTGCGCTGGCATGATAGTTTTACACAGCGACTCTATTTTCATCCAGAAATTGCTTACACTAATCGCTACAGGGAGTTTGATAAATTATATACACCAGAAACATTGTCGGGAGAAAACAAGAATTATTTCAGGCGTGGCAACAAGGAATGACAGGCTTTCCACTGGTTGATGCCAGTATGCGGCAACTCAAAACAATGGGTTGGATGAATTTTCGCATGCGGGCAATGTGTGCCACATTCCTAACTATTAACTGTGGGATTTCATGAACCTATCCCACTAATAATATTTGTGCTATAAAGCTTAAGCTTATTGAGAACTGAAAACGAAAAATTAAGGTTTTCAAGGGCATTTTACGGAACGAAGTAGGTTTTTTTTGAATAGTGGGATAGGTTCATGGCATCACGGAGCTAAACACTACATGAACTATTTAGTAGATGGAGATTTAGCAATTAATAATTGGCAATGGCAGATGCAAGCTGGTGTAACTAATCCACTTAGCGATACTTTCCGCATCTATAACCCGTCAAAGAATATTACTGAAAAAGACCCTCAAGGAGACTTTATTTACCACTGGATACCGGAACTACGGGGCTACAGTTTACCAGAAATTGAACAGGAGAAATACATTGACACTAGTAAATATCCTAAAGTGATTCTAGATTGGTCAAAGACGCGTAAAGTTAATGGTAAAGTTGTTTCTGACTTACGCAAGCAAACCAAACAACGATTATTGAGCCAAGGTGGAGATGAATACGATAGTGCGAACGCTGCCAAAGAAACAGTTGAAAAATACTGGCAGCATCAAGACAGAGAGTACAAACAATATCAACAAAAGCTTTCCCTGACGCAAGAGTGAAGCATAGTCTAGATTTTAAAATAAGCTCCTCTATATCTTTATTATTAAAGAAAATCCCCATTCAACAATACTTTGTCGCGTCTTCCCCGCATTCATCTACTAAATACAACAAACACTTATAACGAAGACCAATTATTTGTTCATAGAGAGGATTGATTTTACATAATGGGGGAATGTGAAAAAGAGTCCGTCCTAAAATTGATACAGTTCTTTCAAAAGGACAGTGAGATGGAATTAGTTTACATAATAGTCTGGCTAATTTTGGATTATGAATTTCTAATATTTCAACCTGATAACGTATTTGGTTTAATAAGCTGTTATTTAAATGCTCTTGCTTAGGTAAATTCATATATCAACTCTCTTTCCCGAAATCTGTTTCTCTAAAATGACAGTTATCTTCAGAGAAAAACATCGTAAATTTACGAAACTATTTCCTCGCTTCAAGAAAGCTAATTGAAATCTCAGTAAAATTCCTTAAAATCCACCAGAGGAAGACAATGCTATCTAAATGAGAAATATTTAGGAGCAAAGTTAACGTCTGAAAAGGACACAAGTGTGAGCGCATCCCTAGTTCCTGTAACGACTACTGTTTTTTACTTTGAAAATTTAGCGTTAAAAATAAACTAAGGTCTTTGAAGTATGACCTCAGCAGTGGTTGTGAATAAAAGGGCTACCAAACCGAATCTTCACGCCAGATTGACCACCAACACTACACTCATCACTCCAATAGCCCATATCAGCAAGGCTTTCGCAAATAAGAGAGAAAATCGATTCGGGAGACGATGGACTAAGTTTCGCTTTTAGAGCGATCGCTACTTTAACGAGGCTACGATGCAGAAGCGTCGCTCTAGTTGTTGTCCAGTTTCCTTGTAATGCCGTCGGGCATGTTGATTGTTATAGAACTTCACAAAGGTAGTGATACATGAGCGCTCGCTTATCAGCTAATTTCGCCGAGGCTCGTAATCCCGGTAATCGTCGTAATTTTGATTATATCGGTGGGGTCTGCCGTACCTAGAACAGATCCGCCGGCTTTGCTCTGCTGCCACCCATCCGGTTTCATAGTTTGGGCCCAATTTGTTATCCGGTGTATAAATTTCCAGCCAATTGTCTTGCTGTCCGATAACATCTAATACTGTGCCGTTAGGAAGCATGGTATTAATGTTGTTAAAGCGAACTTTGGGTGATGATCTCACATCGACATAGCCATCCCGGTCCTTGGCAATCGTTCGACAGAATCTAGCTTGCGCCATTGGGGAATAACTGGCTAGAAGAGAAATGGCGATCGCGGTTATTGTCAAACCTTGACTCAACAGTCCACGAGTGAATTGAGTAGATACTGGAATGTGGTTCATAAATACACACCTCTTAAGTATTGTGATCAGTTGGGATTGGTTCACCAAAATCGTTGTTATTGATACCAGTCCAAACCATTTCCAAGGCGATCGCCTCCGGCGGGGCGGAGCATCGTCGCTCTAAATATTCCGGCGGTAAAAAGACTCCTCGATCCACATCCGCACTTCTTCTTCGGAAGCTAGACAAGCGGTGCGGCCTGTTTTGGGATTGTAAACTTCATACCAAACATTCCCTGCACGATCTTTGCGTTGCCAAATTTTCAACTCAGGTTCGGTGGTGAGTACATTCCAAATCCATTGCCCGAATCGTCTTAGTTGCAGGGTCAATTTTTGCAAGTTGGATTGAGGAACAGGAACCTCATCACCAAAAAGTTCAGGTTTTTTGTAGTCTTGCGATTGTGTATTCATCACTGCCTCCTGTTAAATTCACCATTGATTGCATAGTAAAGCGGTGATTAAATCGCAACTTCCCCAAATGAGTCTCAGTAGATCGACTCATCCGATCGGGTGAATCAGCCAGGGGCACAAGTTGGCACAATCAGGCGAAGTGCAAAATCAACTCAAAGAGCGATTGTGAAATCAGCAATTGATTTACTATTCGCTATTGAGGGAAATTTAATGCCTTTCTTAACTATTCGTCGTTCGCTCGGCGTATTGCTTGCCTGCACTCCCATTTTGGGATTATTCAATATTCATACAATGGCGATCGCCGCACCTGGGATTTCTCAACCAAGCACTGATGCAAAATTTCAACACCTGATTAAAGCCATTGAAGCGCAGATGAAAGCGCAAGATGTCCCTGGATTAGCTGTAGCGATCGTGCAAAATGGCAAGGTGACTTTTCAAAGAGGCTTCGGTGTTCGCAACACTGAAACTAAAGATCCGGTTACACCTGCAACTTTATTTCGGGTTGGCTCAACCACAAAACCATTAACAGTAATCGGTATTACCTAATGTTGCTTTGACCTATCCCCTAGCAGTGGGTTATCAACCAGGCAAAGCCGGACTGGAAACTGTGCGCCCTAATCCTGATAACGTCGCTGAATACCCCGCAGGGTTTGTCTTTTCATCGGTGGAAGACCTCAGCCGCTTGGTATTATTTCTCCTACAAGATGGCAAACTCAATGGCAAAACCGTATTGAGTGCAAGTTCTATGCAAGCAATGAAAACGCCTGTGTTAAACATTGCCTCATTGAATGTGGGCTATGGCTTAGGGTTAATTGTCGAGCCGAAAAATGACAACATTACAAATATTGGGCATGACGGCTCAATTAATGGTTATAGTGCTGCACTACAGACCATCTCATCTGAGAAATTTGGTGTTGTAATTTTGGCAAATAAAACAGGATTTAACTCGACCCCAATTCTGGAAGCAGCTACGCAATCTTTGCTGAAACTGCCAAAACCGAATCCTACATCTCCAATTCAGCTAGATGATAACGCACTTCAAACCTATACGGGAAACTATGCTGTTTCTGGAATTACAGGGCAGCTAGGTACTCTGGCAATTGTTCTAGAACAAGGCAAGCTCAAGTCTAAATTTGCAGGACAACCCGATCTCGAATTGCGATCGCTTCACCCAGACATATTTACGGTATTTCTAGGAAACACACAACTAGGAACTGCTGCTTTCCTGCGGGATAAAACAGGCAAGATTACATTTTTGAACTATGGGTTACGTGCATTTCCGCGTTTAGGAAATAGGTAAGGTAAACCAGAAAGTTGCACCTTTACCTGGACTACTGTAAACTCCAATTTCTCCGCCATGTGCAGTGATAATTTGGCGACAGAGGTACAATCCTAACCCAATACCAGTAAAAGGAGAGCGATGGGCTACGCCCCGCCGGAGGCGATCGCCTCTAGAATAACGTTCAAATATTTTTAAGCATTGTTCCTCGTTCATTCCCACACCGTTATCCTGCACTAGACAACGGATCATTTCTCCTTCTAAGCTTGCTTGCAAAGTAATTTGTAATCCTGGAGAATTGTGATTTAGCGCATTACTAATTAAGTTTTCAAAAACACGCCTTAATTGCAAATTATCTGCATTCACAAGAGGAAAATCATCCAAAAATAAATTATGAATAGTTGCACGAGTTTTTAGAAATAATGGTTCTAAATCTTCAGTAATAGATTTCACTAATTCACTGATTTTTACAGGTTCAAAATGTAATGAAATTCCTTGAGCCTCACTAATATGTGTTTCCAATAATGAGTTAATTAGATGCAATTGGCGTTCACCACTCTCAATCATTCTATCTAAAATCTTCCGAGGTAAAGAGATATTTTCTAGCTGTTTTCCATCTTTAGTTAATAAATATCTTTCAGATGTTTTGGGAATCTGTTTAATATTTAGTTGATTAAATTCCAATTTAGCTAATTTTATTTCTTTTGTAAGGGAGAATATTTCCCAGAAAAACTTATTCTCTACTTCAGCAAAAGAATATTTAGTTATTTGCTCACAAGCACTATTAAAACAGACAATTCGCCCTTGTTGATCAAGTACTATAACTAATGCACCAATCGGATCAAGAATTGCGGTAATAAAATCACGTTCTTGAGTGAAATGTTTGATGATTTGTTGTAACTGCATAGTTATTTGATAGCTGAATTTATCGGTATATTGATTTACATAATATTAGGAGAAATATGGTTGAAATAGAAAGAAAAACAAAAATATAATTTATCTGTGGGGTTTCTCCTCTGCTCCCCATCCTCTCTGCATCTTTATTGATTGAGCGAAGCGATCGCCTATGGTATTACTAGGAGTGTGGTCGCCTGCCATCAAGATTACTAGTTGAACCCTAACTAATTTCCTATGCTGTCAACAAATCACATGAAAAAATTTGGTCAAACTGCTATATCAGTTGCCTTTGCTACAACTGTAGCTTTAGGTATAGCAGACAAAGCACACGCAGTAGTGTTGGGTAGTCCTTTGACTGGTACTTACAACGTGGGTAGAACTGCTTATCACTTAACTGATTACAACCGTCAAGAAATTTTCACACCTGATAAAAACGACTATCGAGAATTGATGGTGCAGGTTTTTTATCCCACCAAAACTGTTGCAAGTGAAGTATCTGCGCCTTACATCGAAGATAATGTTGTGCAAAAGCTAGAAGAAGAAATCATTCCTATTCCTGGTGTAGGGGAATTACTCAAATCAGTCAAGATTAACGCTATTCCCGAAGCCAGTGTTGCTAGGACTCAATCTGAATATCCTGTTTTGTTGTTTTCACATGGTTTACGTGAGCTACCTGCGTTTTACACCTCCTTCGCGGAGCAGCTAGTTAGTCATGGTTATGTTGTTACCACTGTTTCCCATAGTTATGATGCGCTAGCTACTGTATTTCCAGATGGCAGATTCGCAACCATAAACAACTCTCCTTTAGCGGCGATTGGTAATCCAGATGTTAATTTTGATATCCAACAGCAGCTTTCTGCTCAAGCAACTCAAGTACGGGCAGCTGATGCTCAGTTTGTACTTAATGAATTAAATAAACTTAATGCCAACGATCGCAATAATCTCCTAGCAGGTAAGTTAGATTTGGATCAAGTTGGCATTTTTGGACACTCAACAGGTGGCGCTACGGCGGCAGAAGCAATGCGTCTTGATAACCGCTTTAAAGCTGGCATCAATATGGATGGTACATTGTGGACTGACGTAGTTAATACTGGTTTAAATCAACCGTTTATGTTAATGAATGGTGACAATTCTTATAACTCAGATCCAAGAATGGAAACATTTTATAAAAATCTCAACGGTGACAAATATCATCTAGTTATTAAAGACGCTGATCACCAAAATTTTTCTGACAAATCTTTACTAATTTCACAATATGGTTTTCCTGATTATTTGTTTAATGAAATTGGCATAATTGACCCAAATATTAGTAACGAAATCATTAATGCCTATACTCTGGCATTCTTTAATAAATATCTAAAAAATGTGGATGCACCTTTGCTAGGAAATAGAGTATCAGATAAATTGGTTGATTTTACTCCCCAACCAAAATCAATACCAGAGCCAACTTTACCTGCGGAAGTACTGGGTCTATTCAGCTTATATTGTTTATGTCATCGTCAGCGTAGCAAGGCTGAAATCTAGATTTTTCATTACCATAGATTATCACTGTTTATGGTAATGAAATAGTTTTTCTAAAATGGACTACTATCTATCAATAAAGTAAGCAGCAGAGCAATGAGTGTTATTTTTCGCAAAGAAATTTTGCCATCTGGACTAAACTTTAATACACCATCTGCGATCGCGTGGGTAAAATCACCTAGCATAGATGAAGAACCTGCTTGTGGTTCAAAGTTCTCTTTAAAAGAAAAAGCTTCTCCAGCCAGCCTTCTAAACAAAGTAGTGACTAGCTGGCCAGTTTGTAAATTCCACAAAGTTAAGCTACTATTCTTACTGTCGCCAGTACCGCCACAAGCTCGCTCGTAACTGTAATTAGAAATGGCTACAATTGGACGATGAGGACTAATTGCCTCGCCTTTGTATAAATTGGGCAAGAAGTATCAGGATAAACCTGTTTTAAATCTAATGTATGAATCAATTTAGCATTTGACCAAGATTTAAAATTTTGATGATGGTGGGATATATTAGTTAATCTTGGCGTTGGTACATCATTCGCCAACAAAGCTACTGGGTAAACAATTAGTATTGTTACCACAGATAAAGGAGTCCAAAATAATTTCATAATTTATACATTCAGAATATAAAACAAAGTGAATAAATTGAGAGGCATGAAACTAATGTTTCTTACCTCTTAGAAGTGTGCTGTCAATCAATGCCATATTGAACTGGTGAATGAGATAATTTTATCAGGGGTATTTATATTCATTACCAGGAACAATTAATTTATACCAGCATAATTGATAGTGGCAGATGATTTCTACTCGGCTGCTTGCCAAAATACATAAGGTCTACCACCTGCTAATTGCTTATTAATGATTTTTAAATATCCATCTCTCCCCTCTAAATTAACGCGAAAATAAACTTTCCTATTGCGAAATTGAAAACTATACATATACAAGCTACCTTGACCGACACAGGAGGCATATTTAGGTAGTAAAGGGGCTTCGTACTCGACTAATTTCTGATGATATTTGATAACTTTGGCATTATCAGCAATAGGTTTAATGTCAGCTACCACAATATGATCTGCTCCTCCTTCAAAACCAAATGGCATCCACCATAAACCTACGTTATTTGGACAATTTCCTGATTTCCTTTCTACATTGACTTTGGTACTTGGTTTGTCAAAGCTTTGAGCTAACGCTGAGGTCGATGCCATGATACTAGTAGTAGCCATTAACCCGAAAATACTTAATACTTGTAATGCTTTAAAATTGTAATTATGTGTCATATTTCGATACAAGATATGATTGTTAAGTTACATTTTTTGGTTGGAAATGCCTTTAATTCTGCTATTCAGTTGAAGTCAGTGATTGATAGAGTTTATACTTCTCTATTTGTTCCCCACCTCCAATATTTACTTACCTGCTATAGACTGATGAATGCGTTCCAGCCAAGCTTGATTTGCATCAATTGTGAGAATAATTCGTTGGCAAGATTCATCTTTGAGTTCTAGAGTTAAATAATCTTGGTCTTTCGTCACGTACCAAAATTCTTTACCTCTACTGCTGTAGTAGGTTCCTGCTTTAATTATCCCTGGAATAACAAGACCGGGATTACGGATTTCTGACCAACTGCTTACTGGTTGAGCAGTCGAAACTGCTGCAATATGATTGAGGGGAATTACCAAATTTTTGCAGAGATTAAATGCCAGTAATTGCTCATGCCATTCCCATTCAATTTGTAAATTGTCATTAACGAGAGTGAGATTCATTTGTTTTCTTCCTTAATCTGTTGGTAGCTAAATAATGTAACTTTTCCAGAAATTACTAAATGAGATTTATTTCTTTAGTTCGCAATGATAAGCTCTAATCATATATTTACCAGCTTTTGATTACAGATATTTGCTAGGTAGATAAACATAGTGACTTAGTGATGCTATGGTTGAGTAATGTTAAAATCTTCAAAGATAACTGAGAAACCTTCACCTTGTGGTGAGGCGCACATTACCCCCACTTGTACTGTTTCAGTATGGGTAAGATATGCCAGTCGCAACATTTGATAATTCTCACCATCTAAAGAATATTGTACTTCTATTGTTTCTGAGCGACGCTGTACCTGCAACCATAGAGCAACTGGTGGTTGTGATAGGGGGACTACAGACCAATCTGAATAATCTCTGGTTACTACAGTACTAACATTATGCACGCCTTCAACAGACTCAATTCCGCATTTGAGCCAGGTATTTTCGTTCTCCCGAATCATCAACCCTGCTTGGTCATATAAAGCCTGATACTGTCCTATAACTTTTACCTCAATTGTGAAATTACCCGTTACTTCCTGATAGTAAAAGTTGCCATTATCACGCATGAAATTATAATGAGTCTTTTGCCAGAAATCTGTCTTTGCACCTGCGTTAACGTAAACAACTTCTGCTTGCTTGTTCCAGGTTGCAGGTTCGTTGTACCATTTCATTTGCTTTCTCCTAGTTAAAGTTCACTGCGATGAATTTTTTATCTTGTCTAGAATTACCTTTTAACAGCCTGATAAACTCCTACACCTGCTGACTCCAATTGGGCGTTGCCCAAGCAGTAAAATTACGTATTTTAGGTTTATTTTTGAAACAAAATTAATTGCGTGTTGTACTTTTGTGGCTGGCCTTCTGATATCATCCAACGATCGTAAGAGGCGTGGGACAGCCACTCTGCTTGAGGAATCCCTGCTTTGGCAGCACCATGAGCAAGTTGATATGCGCGGCGGAAATGCTCAGGGCAAGTACCATGCTGTAATATCAGTGCTGCATAGTATTGAGCTTCTGGTTTGGTGATCAGTCCTTGACGATCTAGGGAGAGTGCCCGCTTGAGCCTTGCCTGATCCCGACTGGAATCGAAAATCATACGACTTGTTAGACGATCCTGCTGATCTGTCTCGAACATATAGCGCAGTTCGTCACTCGGACTATGAGCTTGAATTGATAGGGCTGGAGGTGCAAATGTAATTAAGTTGGCCATCGCCAGCATGATTACACCTGCCAGCATGGGTACATAACCTAACAGCAGTAACTCTATGACTGATTGTTTTTGTCGCAGGTTGAGAAACACAAGCAGTAAGGTTATGCCAACAAGAACTAAGAATGCCATGAGGATCAGCAGAAACCCAGCTAAACCACCCCAAGGAAAAATCCCACCTACTAAACTTGCTGTGATGAATACAATCACTACCAACAAGCGGATAGTCCTCGGTCTATTAGCCAGTAGCACCCACGTACTGGTTGCCGCCCAAGTACCCAGTACACCCACAAGTCCAGCGCCCCAGTATGGGAACAGTGATGGTATAACGAACTTGGCACATATATATAAAGCTAAACTTGCGATCGCCAACCAACCAGTTAATTTAAGTAATTTGCGAGCCTTAGTTTGCTGACGCACTTCCTCTATCTCCGGGAGATTTTATATTTTTAGGAATTATCCAGTGCCAACCAATGTCCTAAACCCAAGCGATGTATGTTTGTTCATCCCTGACTAAAAAGTTTTACGTTCCAGAAAATAATTAGCTTCAACCTGACGCAAATGCTCAATAACTTGATTTCGTTCAACCCAAGTCTCATACTGATGAAGATCTTTGTCATCCAATCTAGGAGCAGTATTCTCCTTCAGGCAAGAAAGGTCTAGCTTGAATTGGCGACGAATAAATAGAATGTTCATAAAGCTCTCAACGCCTGTTTGAATGTCATGACCGAATCATAAAGTCAGGCATCTAATTAAAACTTCCCACGATTGATTCACTCGGTTAACTCACCCGATTGGATGAATCGGTTGGGCAGGGTTAGCGCGTCTCAAACCCTATTGACAGGGGGATTATGGCAGAGGTACTGAGTTTGAGAGAGCCGCAGCCAATACAGAAAGCATATAGCGATGGTTCATAGCTGCTCGTCGTGATTTTTGGCG
>JAESGI010000378.1_pt1 | contig 13776 bp, 12 predicted proteins | sample 9269671 | NCBI WGS metagenome assembly JAESGI01 (sample SAMN14515641, study PRJNA621666) | algae metagenome | isolation source: Nostoc indistinguendum CM1-VF10 and co-occurring heterotrophs from gravelly... | place: USA: Clark Mountains, San Bernardino, California | collected 1998-06-05 | reverse complement strand
TTGGTAAATTTGATGGCTGGTTTAGCCGCTTATACTTATTTGCCTAAAAAACCTTCCATTGACATCTACCCAAAAGATTTGCCTGCTCTACCTCCTGCCATTTTTTAGTTCCATCGAACTCACGTTAATAAATTGCTATTTGGCGCTCGCCATAATGGGATAAATATATTGGAAATCTGTTCGACGGCAATCCCACAGCCGGTATCTTCAATCTCAATAATTAAATCATCTTCTTGATTGAGCAGCCTTAAAAAGATATCTCCGGTAAGAGTGTACTTAATAGCATTTGTCACAAGATTACACACCATTCTATCAATACTTATGCTATCACCTCGTACTTGCGTTCCATGCTTGTACGATGATTGAGTTTCATAGTGGAGATTCAAGGAATGATACTGCGCTATTGGTTTGAATCGAGAATAATTATTTTTTAAAAAAATTAACATATCAAACTGCTCCACTGTGACTGGATTTAGTTCAAAAAAAGCAGTTCTTTTAGATTGAATCAAACTCACCCCTCGCTCATGCGTTTGTTGTAAAGCGATCAGCAACGGCTTGATCTCTTCTAAGGACTGTCCATAAGCACCATCAATTATCTGATTCAAAACTAACGATGCTCCTTGATAGTTATTTGAAACATCGTGTAACAAACCTAATATGGTTAAAACTTCCTGTTGCATAACTATGTTTCCAATGACAGATGGTGATTTTGGCTACTTTTATGAATAAATGCTAATTATGTCTACAAGATTTTAGAATGTTTTTATTCTAGTTCTAAAAAAAAATCCAATCAAGCTTTAGTACTAAACTTTCTTTCATTTATCTGGATAGCTTTTTTCTTACTTATATTTTATATTACAGATATAAAAAGTAAAAAGTTTAACACCAATAACTATGTTATAAATATTGAGTCATCTTATAATCGAAGTGATTTATGATTCGATTAACGCTCATTGAGGATGAAGAACTTATTAGGTTGGGGATCACTACTGCTATCAATCAACAACCAGATATGGAAATGGTCGGCGTTGCTCGTACTGGTATTGAAGGGATTAATTTAGTTAAGGAATTAAATCCCGATGTGATTTTGGTGGATATTGGTTTACCGGACATATCTGGGCTAGAAGTGATTAAAGAGGTCAAAGTCAATAGCAAGACAAAAGTTGTTGTTCTTTCTTCCCATTCTTCTCAAAGCACTGTTCAATCAGCTTTAAATGCCGGCGCTGATTCTTACCTTCTCAAAAAGAACAATGTTCCTCTTTTGTTAGAAGCCATAAAAACAACTTTTTATGACCATCAGTGTTTTTTTGACCCTTATATCAGCCGACGGAATTTTTGTCACCAACAGAAAATCAAAGGTAAGACTTATCAAGATAATCTCACTAATACTGAAATCCAAATTGTTTCTTTGATGGCAGTCGGTTTTTCTAATAAGCTGATTGCCGAGCAGTTATTTATTACTGAAAGTACTGTCAAAGGGCATGTTAACAAGATTTTTGCGAAGTTGGATGTCAGCGATCGCGTCAATGCTTTGATTGAAGCTAGTAAACTGGGGTACATCGAACAAGATTACCTTCAGGTAGGTTAGCTACTTACCTACTTGAATTAAACAATAGCCTTGGGTTTTACTCTGCTGTGTTTGACAAGCTTCAATTGCTGCTTGATTCTTCAAGATTATTTGATACATTTGCTTACCCTCTTGGGATTTTGCCCATTGGAGAATCTTTATCTCGTTACGTGAGACTACTACTGACTGATTCGTTCCTATATTTTGCAGCAGATTCCATGTGGTCAGCGAACCCAGCAAGGTACTGCCAGCCGCGACTAATCCACACACAAGAGATACTGTCCCCAATCCCCAGCCTGCCTGCACTTTCATGCCTGTGCCGGTGGGCTTGATTTTTTTGATCTCATCACGTACAGCATTTGACACAACTGTATAATGCATTGATTCGGCTTGTTTGCTTGTCTTATCCAGTTTTTGGTCTATCAGTGCTGCCCACGCTTCTATCATTGCCTCCATTCTTGCCTGGAGGTCTATGATCGTTTCTTCATATCTTCCCAGCGTCGCCATCATCCTAAAAACTGGATCGTCTGGTGTAATTCCTAGTTGATATGCCCCTTCAACTATGCGCCTTTGTTCTGATGGAGAATAACCTTGTAATATATCTTGTGATGTCATCAATCAAGTCCTAAATATTTAATAGCCAATTTGTTATTTATCACTGAATTGCGGAAATTTTTAATCCACTGAAAAATGAAACTTCTCCAGAACAAAATTATTGATAAATCCTGGCAAACTTGTGAATATGGCTTGACAGCTTTCTCCATCGCTTGATAGTGATTTCGATGTAAAGCCATCAAATTTATTTCTGTTCCTCCTATTGTTAACAGAGTTTCCCGCATTTTTTCGTCATATTCCCTAAACTCTGGCGCAAAATGATAATTCTTCACTATCACATAGTTGGCATTGTTAGTAGCAGTTTGGATGATTTGAGTTAAGTAGTCTATGCAGTCCGTTCTATGTGATATCGGTTGCAGAAACGTTAGCTTCCATCCATATTCAGCTAAAGCTTCTAATAGTTCAGACTCAACAATATACTGGCAAATTTTGTCTATGTGCTGCCCCGGCATATCCACTAAAATGATATCTATATCATCAGCTACCAGCTCAATAAACATCCTGTCCGTTTGTTTATTGAAAAAATCTATCTTTTCAATACACACTAAATCTTTGTAAGCCAAAAATCTGTCCCGATTATCATGATCATAAACTTTCAATCTTTTACCTTGAAGTTGATAAATTTCCAGCAACAGTTTCATAACTGTAGACTTGCCTACACGAGAGTCACCTACAGTCATTACCATTCTTTTAGAAGATTTCAACATTTATACTCTCCAGCCCTAAGAGATGCTTAACTGGACAAATTTACTGTTTAAAATTTTTTAGCCAACTCTTCACCCGCATTTTCACTCCTGGTAGTTCTTTTTGCTTTATTCCTTCAGAAAAACTTAGTGACTTTTCATCTAAATAATCATAGGCATATTCAAGCAAATCCGGCATTGTAATATCAAATAAAGGGATTCCTACTTTTAATAGCTCTTGCTTTATCTCTTGAACTATTGATGAGTTGCTATATCTAGAAAATTCTGACTCCTCACCATAAAATAAATTTCTCACGACTATGTAATCTACTTTATTTCCGCAAAAGCTGTATAAATCTATTAATTGCTTTACCGAATCTGATACTCGACTAATTACCACGACCATTGTTACTCTAATGTCATAATCATTGGCGGCTGTTTCCAAGAACTCTTGTTCTATGAATTTTTTAAATATTTGTCTTGATTGGGGTGGCAATTCTAATAAAAACAGCGATTCTGGTGGTGGCAGCTGATTATATGTATCTAGCTCTGGCTCCATCATTCTCTTTACCTGATCAAAAAATCTATCTATACTTCCATCTTTAAAAATATTTAACTGCTGTATTTGACAATGCTCACCATTCTCACCATAATATCTCAACAAATCTGGATTAGAATTATCTGCATCTACTGCCACAATTCTCCTTTTCTCATCTATACAAGTTTGTAAAAACCCTCTCGTCCACATCGATTTACCAACTCCACCTTTCCCCCCGTCTACTATTACTAATCTTCTTGGGGGAGTTTTAGTTACTTCTTCTGCCTCTTTATCTGCATCTGAGGCCATATCCAGGTCTAACTTTAGTTTCTCTAACTCTAACTGCTGCTCTGGTGCTAAATCATTTAGCTTTATTTCTTCTGCTGCTTCAATTGCCGAGATATCAGCTTTGCTATTAATATTTCCATTTTGATTGTTATTGATAGTTTGTGTCATTTTTCTTTTCCCCATAATTCAGATTTGTTCTCAATTTTCTAAAAAACATCTTTTTGAAATATCGGTAAGACATTACTCCTTATCCATTGCGTAAAATTATTAATCATTTGTTTTTTAACCATGCCTTTTAAATTATAGATAGCTCCCGAATTTAAAGTTTTTACTATTGTTATTTGCTCACCAATAACCACATGACGTTCTCGACTTTGGATATGCAGAGGCACGATTTTTTCATTATTTAATTTTGGTGCAATAATCTGAAATACATCTTCAGCAAATATCTCTAGCCCTAATGGGGTTGATATTACTCGAACCGTGCTACCCAAAGGGTGATCAAATTCCCAATATGTCCATACTCTTCCCATAAATAGATTGCCATATTTGATTCAACACACGAAGCTATTTAGGTACTGTTTTTTTCAGTACTATGGTTTCTTGATTTTTAAAAAATACGTTATACAATTACTAGCGCTCATTTTTGTTTCTTAAAAAATTGCCGCTATCAAGACCAATATTATTCTTAGGCAAAACTGATAAGGGTTGGATGTTAAGCCGATCGCCAATCTTGATATTGGCAGCGCCTGTTGCTAGCTCTAGCACTTGATCGGCAACTTTCCCCTTATATATGGGGCAGGGGGTTTTGTAACACGGTTGGGCATTGTAAACCGCAGTTGTCACCACATTGTCCTTAAGATAAAAGATGTCTAATGGAAAATTTACCTTGTACATCCAGAAAGGCACATTGTAAATTTCTCCTCCCAGGTTGAATAACATTCCATGATCGCCGTTTAAGGATGCTCGAAATTTCAGCCCTTTCTCTAATTGCTCTGGTGTAGAGGCGACTGAGAGCTTAAATATGCGATCACCTACGGTGGGCGGAACGCCATCGCCTTTCGTGAGAATGTGCGTAACTGGTAAATCCTGGGGACGAGTTTGGGCGTAACCCAGCGCCACAGTGCCAATGATAATTAATACTCCAGCAACAGGGCCTAGTATGTTCAGTAACTTGAAAGCAGCAAGGTATAAATCTTTCTCGTTAGGAATTTTAAGAATTTGCATAATTATCCAAAAATATCAACGTTGCCGAGACTATATATAGATGAATCAATCGGGCTAGATGGAAGGCCATGCAAAGCCGCAATGTTACGCATACTTTCAACTCGGTCAGCTTCGCGGATGGCCAGAGGATTCATACTCTGCCTTGCAGCCAGCAATGCCGACAATGTAATCTCAAGTAATGGCAGTTCTTGAAGGGGAGAAACATCATCACCAAACATTTGACAGAAAGTAGAGATGGCCGCACGTTCAACAATGGCTTGAATCTCCGCCCCGACACATCGCTGTGTGGCTTTGAGTAACCTTTTCCATTCTTCTTCGCTGTACCCATCGCCCCCGTTACGAAAACGAGCATCGAATTTAGCTAGATGAATCTTGAAAATTGAGTGGCGTTCGCCGTAATTTGGGAGATCCACCTTGAAAATCTCGTCGAAGCGTCCACTTCTGGTTAGCTCTGGTGGTAGCCATTGAATATTGTTAGCCGAAGCGATAATTAAAACCTCACTAGTACGTTCTTGCATCCAGGTCAAAAGCATACCAGCGAGGCGTTTGGATAAATCATCATCCCCGGCGAATCCCTTATCAAAATCATCAAGGTATAATATTACACGGTTTATTCGGTCTACCAGTGTGAGTAAACTCTTGAGTTTATATTCAGCCAAATTACCGTAACTACGGAAACTCCCCCACTCCAAGATAATCAAAGGTAGCCCCAATTGTGCAGAACTTGCTTTAGCCGAGTAAGATTTTCCTGTTCCCGGTGGGCCGATTAGTAAAATCCCCTTGGGTAAGCGCAGATTATACGCTTTCGCCAGTGTTGTTAATAACCGCTTATAAGTTTTAAATGCCGACTGCATCAGTTCCAGCCCCCCGATAGGAGTGCTAGGCGGTTGGAGAAATTGAATATTATAAATTCGCTTAAACAGTTCAATTTTGTAAGCGGACAGTTTTTCTACTAACTCATCCGGTGTAATTTCATGATTTGCGATTGCTTGTCTAATTCCATAGTCAATGTCTGCCAAGTACATGCCTATTGAGGCGTTCGCTGTCGCATGAATATCGCTGCGGCCGTAATCAGGTAATACTTGAGCTAAGTAACTGCTTATTTCCTCTATAGCTGGCAGTTGTTGAATGACTGTCGGAACTTCGGGGGCAATGTCAGATGACACAGTGGCGTTTGACCCTAAGAAAATCGCTGTCTTGTTAGCATTGCAATTGTACAGCTTCAGGTTAATGAGGGCTGACTTGATCCACTCGGAAGTCAGAAAGAAATCGGGGTCAGTGGTAGCTTCGCCCAGCCAAGGGAATATACCCTCCAGTATCAGGATTCCTTCTAAATCGGTGGTTTTCCAAAATCGGAGAATTTCAAAGTAATATTCGCGTCGATTCTTGGCGATCGCTTGATACTGGTCAACACTTTGTAAAGTGAATCCCTCCTTAGTAGATAACTGGTGCAATTGGTCATCTTCCAGTGTCCACAGGTAACAGTTAATATTGTATTGCTGGCATTCACTGGCGAGATTTGTCAAAAGTTTGACCCTCTCTTGCAATGGAGACTCGACAGCAATCAGCTTATTGTTAAGCTTAATTAATCCAAATATTTGTTTAATTAACTCATTATTCATTAGGGCTTTAGTTAAATTTCACCCCAATATTATTGATAGCTAAAACTCTTTACTAGCTACTTTGGTACTGAAAAAATCGGTACTAGAGTAGCTTGACTTTTTTGCAACTATAGCTCTAATTCCTCGTGGTTTTGTTGTGAATAACGTTGTTGCAATTGATGGGAGAAATTGATTAACTGCGTATTCCAATCCCTACTTTCGCACTTGAGTTGAGTCGAGTGTGGCAGTAGTTCTTTAACAGCCCGTGCCACTGTTGCTTGACTAAAAGCTACCTGTACATGAGTCACATTACGTAATCTTTCAACAGGTAAATTTGAAGTGTCATCTACTGCCATGTAAACTGTTCTGTTTTCTGGTATTCCTTTAACCTGATATTCCAACATGGCTACTGAAATGGTATCAATGGGAGAGTCAGACAGTACAGCAGTGCTAGTTTTATCACTAGGCTTTTTCCCCAAAGTAAAGTAAAACCAGCTATTACGGCGAACAGTACCTAACTCATAACCAGAGAATTTATTGGTTGTACCTTCTAAGAAAGCCCCTTTGGTATTCCCTTCCAAGTCCCGCATCACAAACACTACATTTGCTTTTGAGTCGGCATAAACTAGCCCCTGGTTATGTAACATTTGTACGCAATCAGAGGGTATGCCTCGTTTCTGGGTTAGGTAATGTTCTACTTGCTGCCACTGTTTTTTATCCTCAATCGGTGGAGCGAATTGCGGTACTGGTTGAGTTTGGATAATGTCAGCCGTAACTTTTTGAGCATGAGCAATCGCTGCACGTTTTGCGCCGACTTCACCAAATCGCTCCCCTATCCATGCGATCGCAGTTGTTTGGTTGCATTGATTAACGTGTTTCACCAAATCAATTGCATGATTACCTTCAAAATGAGAACCGGAAGCAAGGTCGCTAAATTTAGAGCCATCTATATTAATGATGTGGCTTCCTCCTACCCATTCATTCCCTTTACGCCACAGCCCTAACTCAATAGCAACATCATCTAAAGCTAAATCAGTTGACCACTCGGTAAGCTTTTTTATTGATTGATTATCTTGTTCTAATTGTGCAATTCGTCGCCGTAACTGTTCATTTTCAAGTGAGAGAGCTTTGGCTGTAGCTTCCATTTCCTGTTTACGTTGATTCGCCCTGTCTCGGTCGGCAGCTTTGGCCTTCAATTGCGCTGCACTTAGCTCATCAACTTCTAAGTCACGCCCCTCCTCCACAATGCGGTAAAAGTCTTTGATGTCCTGGTGCTTTGCTCTGCTTCCCTTGATACCGCGCTCTAGTTCGATTAGCCATCAGGTAAGTCCACTTGTCAATAGGGTTTGAGACGCGCTAACCCTGATTAGAATCAGAAATTGAGGTACTAAACACTTATGGTACTTTAGAACAAAAATCAGAATATTTAGAGCAAGTATCTAGCCATTATCAAAGTTTATTTGAACAGGAACATGACGAGAAGCCCAAACCAATTAGAGCAGAGTACAAACCCTTCATGCAATCTGTTGTAGCTCTAGCAGAGAATCCTAACAGAACGCCAGAGATTATTCAACAGGCGATGGATGTTAACCGTCTGATGTACCGAGAAATGATTGGTGAGGGATGTTATCAAAACCAAATAGCGGTGGATTTATTCAAAAGTGCTAAAAAACCTGAAATGGATAAAATCCGGGAAAACAGCCGCTCCTTGTATCGTGATGTTAATTATATTAAAGATAAAAAGTCGCGTTCAGCTTATTTAAACTCTGGCATTACTCCCACTGGTTACTCCCCTGTAGAATTATTAATTAATCAAACTAACAAATATTTCCAACAATCAGAATTAGAATCGCGTCCCATCGTTCAGTTTAAAGATTTATTCAAAGGAGTAGAATTTACACCACAGCAAAAATTTGCAGCGATCGCCGCCAAATACGAGTTCGATCTGAAATTCAACGCTGCGGTTCGGATGTCCCAACGGCGTGAAACTGAGAAAGGGCCATCTGCAATTATCCAAACTCCACAGTCTTGCAAACTGGAAATTACCAATCTAACTCGTTACGGGCATCCCCTAATCTGGAAAGCCCAGACGTTGAACATTCGCCTAGATGAAATTCCAGAACAATTCAGAAGTTTTGAACGCCCTCACCGATTATTAGCAGTCGCACAGATAGATGGCGAGGTTAGGGAAGATGGAAAACCTGCATACCGTCATCTTGGAACAGTTAGCCAACAATCTGTGATTGAGCATAACCTTAAGGCGGGGATGACCACGCAGGGAGCTAAACTCTTAGAACTAAAACCAGAACTTACTAGAAGCCAAACTAAACTACTCTTTGCCTTGGCGCAGGAGACGGCAGAAGCATTTTACGCGAAAATCCCAGAGTCAGAAAAACTTGCTCTATCCGCCGCCGCTTGGAACATCTGTGCATCTCGCCAAGATGAACTTGAAGTTGCAAGAAAAGAAAACGCAAACCCCCAGGCGATCGCTAAAAAAGTCTCTAATTTCGCCTTCGCTGCTTTCCCCAATGAGATTATTTCTCGCTTAGATGAATTGCAATTTACTGAACCAAAGTTAGTCACACTCAATAATGAAGCGAATCAATTTTTGGGTCGAGATTGGAATCCCACCGAAAAACACGCGATAGAAATTAGAGCTAGCCACCACCCACCGGGACATGAACGCCACGTTTCCAGATTGTTATTTGTACAGGACAGCGACGGCGAATATAAGGAATTCGCCATGCTCGAAACCAGAACCGCACAGCTTCCCATTGGTACAAAAGCGCTCTCTTGTATGCTTGGAGTAGAACCTGCTACTGCCAAAGCAACTATTGGACTACCAGTACCAGGAAACGAGCCGATTGAAATTACTATCCGGGAACTCAAGAATTTCTCTTATGCAGGACTTGTTTTTAACGCCGAACCGGTCAACTTAGAATTTGGCACTGTGCCGATTCCTGATAAAACAGTAAAAATCAAAATTGATGCTTTGACTCTGGGTGAGTTAGACAGTGATTCTGTCCAACAGTTGAAACAAATTGATTACCTGAAAAATGGTAATCTCCTAAAATTAAAGCTCACGTCAATCTCCGAAGCTGGAGATCAAGCTTTTGTCCTGGGTGAGTCTCCCAATGGTAATCTCCTGAAAATTAACAAAATTAACTTTTATGATTTTTCTGGTCAGACATTCGATGATTTTGATTACCGAAAACTGACTATCCAAACCTCAGCTTCTAAAACCAGAGATGCCGTGTTTTTGAATGGTGAACCCTTGGGGGTATTACATTTTAAAAAAGACAAAGACGCGCTCAGACAGCTTGGACTACTCAAAACCGGACAACTGACACCTGCGCCTGCGATCCTTCAAAGTAATTTTTCTGTGATTTGCGCTCAAATAGACCCTAATATCGTTGAATATCCCCAGAAATGGACGAAGGAATTTCAGGCTTTTGGGACTCAATCAGTTAATCCTCAACAACTGTATATGATTGATAGTAGTGAGCCAATTCTACATTATACTAAAGAGCGTCCTACTTTCTTATTTTCTACAGAATCAAACAAAAAACTTGGAGTCATGGGCTTGGCTGTTGACAACCAGAAAGCTGAAACTGTGACTAAATGGTTAACTGCTCAAAAAGTTGAATGGCAGCAAGTACCAATAGAAGATGTTATCAGGGAAACTAAAAAAGGTTTAACGGTCTTTCACTTAGTGAGTAGCTCAATTCCTGCCAAAAGTTTGTCGAGCATGACCAAGAAATTTGGGGCAATTATTGAATCGGATAGTGACTATCAACAAAGAGTTAATTCCCTCGCCACACGACCACAGTTTTTGAAACCTCCGTCTCAATCAGCATTGTCCCCGCCTCAACAAAGCGCTCAATTCCACCCAAACCAAGAGGTTCAAAATGTCGTCCCTCCTGTCATCAAAGGCAAACCGATTCCGATGAACTACCCTTTAATGATGCATGGTGACACCAATCCAATACCAGTAAACACTTGTATTGATGCGATGAGAGGATATGGTCGAACTCACACCACTAGAGCTAAAGAGCCTTACAAACAGTATGGATTTAAACAGGGTGATATAGCTCTAGCTACAGGCATTGGTAAGCAAGTCGCCTTTCGAGTCGGTAAACAGTATCAAATCACACCTGATATGATTGCTGACCCCGTTTATCAACAGCAATGGGCTGATATAGAAAAGCACTCACCCAAAGCATTACCAGAATTGTTCGCCGAAAAAAAGCAGGTCTGGGGACTACATCTTGAACCCTTGGGGGATTATGTGGAGGGTTTTATAGTCCCGTTTCCTGAACCACAAAACAGAGCCGCACCCAACCAAGAAATCCAACCTCAATCAGTTACTATTGATGACTTGAGAAATTGGTATAATGCCGCAGATAAGTTAGGGAAGTCGGAGAATTACAAAAAGCGCATTGTAGAAGTGGCAAATGGGTTTAAAGCTGGTGAGCAATTATCAGCCGAAGCGTTGACAGTAATGAATAAAGATACATTTGAGCTTGAAGCCATCAGTCGGCTGACTCAAATTGCTCAAAAGATTGGCATGGTCTGGGGTAAGTCTAATGAAAATGGCACTCAAGTTCAAGGAAAAATTTATGACTTGGCTTTCAATACCCAGCAGAGAGATTTAACTATTTCGCAGAAAAATGGGGAGGTAATTTTAAACTTGCAATCTGGTCAGGTACAGACTAATCAACTAACTCCAGAGATATTACAAACTTTTGAGGATGTTAATACTCAAATTGATAAAATATTAGCTAAATCTCAAACACAACAAATAGACTTACAAAGATAGATTTATCCTAGAATAGCCCTTTTAAGACAATGGAAAAGGAGAACAACACTATGGAGAACGCCAAGGGTTGGGTTATATAGATCAGCAGGAAAATGTTGTGTTTATCAAGCGGGATTTAAACGGTGAAAAGTCAGGGGTACTGGTTTGAGACACCGCAGGGATTGACAATCGCGCTTTTGAGTACCCCGAAAACAGCGATAGGCTACGCCCCGCCGCAGGCGATCGCCAAAAAGGATGGTTTCACCGCCTGGCTGTCTTATCGGTATACAGGCAGACTGATCAATCGTTGGGCCGACAAGTTACACAAGCCCGCCCCTTTATACTCCACTTCGTCGCCTGATTCGCAACGAGTTCTTAAAACAAGGGTATCCGTATCGCGGGGGTCACCCGTTAAGTTTGAGTTAACCAAAGTAATGTAGACTAACTAATGACTAATCCTTTTATAGGAGGTTTCAATGGCAATTGTGAGCCAGAACAATGGGTTGTTAGCCGAGTTTGCTGTATTTCCAGTAGAGTCAGAAAACCAAGCTCATTTAGTACAACAAGTTGTTGAAAGTGTTGAGTCTACTCTCAAGCAGCAACCAGGATTTGTCAGTGGTACAGTTGTTCGTAGCCGTGATGGATTGAGGGTTACAAGTTATATCCAATGGGCTGACCAAGATTCCTACATAGCGACGCAGCCCATACATAATTTTGCACCTCCCGATGCTCACCTATTTGAAATCTTTGCCGAAGAACCAAAGGAGAGTGAGTTACATTTATCGCCTGATATGAAAGGGTTGATTAACTTTGGCATTTTCAAAATGAAGCAACCTGAAAACCAGCCGAGATTTGTCGAGTTATTTCGGCAGGCACTACAAATGGTAGCAGGACAGCCAGGGCTAATCTCAACTCACACTCACCGCAGTCTTGATGGCTGGCGTTGCATCAACTTCGGCTACTGGCGAACGCTAGAAGAGTACACAGCAATGGATAACAATCGCCCTTTTTCACCGCTTTTTGGCGAAATGCTTGAGCTGGCAAATAACGAATACCAAAAGACATTACATGAAGTTGTCTTCACTACTTGATAGAAAAATTTAATTTCAAAGCAAAAGAAGTTTATAGCTCATCAAGCCCAACATATCCAGTTGGATTCATCAGGTCATAATGATAAAAGTTGATCGCACAAACACTGTCAGCGTTGGCTTAGATTTATACACTGTTGCTGAACGTCATCAGTCTGCTTTGATTGAAGTTATTATTCATGAGCAAATTAAATTCTGGGCTGACCATCCTTACTTTAAGTCAGCCAGTGTACATCGTAGTTTAGATGGCGTGAGAGTTTTTATTTATAGTCAATGGAATCCGAAATTCGAGCCTCGCAGTTTGCCTCGCCCAACAGTGTTAAGTGAGTTCTTCCCGCCTGAGATGCTACTACTAGAAGTCACTGCCAGTCGTTCTAATTCAGCAGAAGTTGAAATTATTGCAGGTAATCTTGTAACTCATTTGGCTGAATTTCGTATGATGCCAATTCATCAACCTGAGATGATTAAAAGAACCTCTGCTGAATTAGAACGTGCCATGAGTAACTCACCAGGGTTAATGTCAGCAACCTTTCATCGCAGCCTGGATGGTACTCGGATGTTTAATTATGGTCAATGGGAAAATAGGGAAGCGTTTGAAGCCATTCTCAAACAACCTGGTTTCAATCCAGAACAGCCATATTGGGAAGGTTTCGCCCGCAATGAATTTCATCTGTACAATGTTGTACATACTCAAATTGCCGATTAACAAATCTTTTAACCATAATAAAGCTGCTATTAATTAGACTAAATCAGTAAATCGTGTAATCAAATCCAAGTTCCACCTTTTTGCAATTCTCGCATTTCGCCAAATTCCCTAATATATTCCACCAACTTCATTGAATGCCAGTACATCAATAAGTTCAACATCTTCTTAATTCTCCACACTAAAAAGGGTGTTGGGGGTAGGGTTGCAGCTTCGTGTGTTAAGAAAATTGAATTTTAGTGTATCAGATAGAACAATATTTTCTTCCTTCCCTATACCCTGTACCCTTTTTCCTTCCCCACACCCTTTGATCCAGGAATAAATACCAGGGATTTACGCTTAACAAGCGTGCCATTCCGCTTACCACCCTGAAGGCTAATTCCCCTTCTTTACCGTTGCCAACTTCATTTGATGGTTACAAATCAAAATCAAGGCTGAATGTTTCTCCTTCAAAATCTTCTTCTTTTTCCTGTACAAATGGAGTTGGAGTCCAAGACGTGGGTTGGTTTAACTCAGTATTAATCGGTGTGTCAGCTATTCGTTACCTGAGTTCGATGTAAATAAAAAGTCTAAAAGTGAGTAATAGCATGACTTTTCTCAATAAGAATTGGTTGTTGAAAATAAAGGGTCACGCTAAAAAGTTTTCAAAAAATTAATTTTTTGAAATA
>JAESGI010000377.1_pt1 | contig 13787 bp, 14 predicted proteins | sample 9269671 | NCBI WGS metagenome assembly JAESGI01 (sample SAMN14515641, study PRJNA621666) | algae metagenome | isolation source: Nostoc indistinguendum CM1-VF10 and co-occurring heterotrophs from gravelly... | place: USA: Clark Mountains, San Bernardino, California | collected 1998-06-05 | reverse complement strand
AATTCAATTTTTCGAGAGTGCCTTCAGGTACAAGCAGCGTTTTTAGCTGTTTTTTGTTCTCGTAAACTACACGCGAACAAAATATTCTTTATTCCACCATCTATTTTCTCTTAACCGAGCAGTATTGGGTACAAAATTCTTTTTACATCTTTAAACAAACCAGATTGATTGCCTTTTAAAGCACCGATATAATTATAGGAATCCTATTTGATTTTTGAAAAAACTCCGTACATCCCAAGAGTGGGAAAATCAAAGGTAGTGTGTCGGATGAACCACTCAAACATCCACTTTAAATGGGAGAAAGAAGGAATCAAGGCACAAAAACGTCTCTTCTCTACGAGAGGCTGCGCCAACGAGACGCTGCGCGAACCAACCCATGTTTTAGCCTGCAACCAGATATCTTCAATAGGATTTTGCTCTGGACAATTAGGGGCGAAACGAACGCAATGAATTTTCCATTGTTCTGGTGCTAAACCCTGATTAAGTTCGTCTAAAAAGCTTTGAATTTCTTTGGAACGGTGGTAAGTAGCTCCATCCCAAAAAATTAGCAATCGTTGGTTGTCAGACTCAGTTAGCAGATATTGCAGGTAATCAATAGTATTTTTAGAATTTCCTCTGTCGTAAGATTTGAGGAGTAATTTTCGTTCCAGATAGTCCACTGCTCCATAATATGTTTGTTTCTCTCGCTCATTTACGCGCTCGTACCGTTATTTCTTCGTCTGTTCTCCCCCACACATAACCAGTTACATCTCCCCACATTAAATGACACTCATCAATTAACAACACCCTCAATTTTCCAGCTTCGATTTCCCGACGGTTGTTAGACAACAATGTTTCAATCTCTTTTTTTTTGCTGCAACAGCATCTACGTTGGCTTTGGGATTCAGCTTTGTTGTTTTCTTCCAACTGATGTCAGCGGCATCAAACAGGTCGTAGTAACTTTGCTTTGACTCATAAACCACGTCGTACTCACTCATCTTGTTTGTACTCAAGTTCACCTAGTTCCCAACAGTTCTTGGTAGAGAGCCAACTCAACACTTCTTCTCGCTGTTCAGTACTCAGGTAGCTTTTTCTCACGAGTGTGGTTCAACCGCAATCCATCAATTCCATCCTGCTCATAGGCTTGTTTCCAACCTGTTATCGAACCTAAAGACACATCTAAAATAGTTTGTATTTCTTCGTATAAGTAATCTTGGTAAATTAACTTGACCGCCAAAGCTTTTCTTGCCTCACGAGCATCACGACAAGTGGCGATAAATTCTTGTAACTCTGCGATCGCAGTTGACACTTCTGTTTTTAGTGTTGCAGCTTGTAGATGCTGATTTATCATAGTCTGCTTTTACACTTCTACATTCATCCGCATTATCTCGTACTCTTTTTCAAAAATCAAATAGGATTCCTATATTCCCACTCTCTACAATCAACTGACAAGTTTTTTTTGGGTATTAATAGCATCAAATGCAAAAACAACTCCCTTGAGAGCAAGTTTCTCAATCAATTCCGGTAAAGCTTTAATTTCATTGCTTTTGGCATCAACTTCACAAGGCTCCAAAATTAATCCTCGCTCCACAAGATAAGCACTAACCAACATAATTGCTGGGTGGGAATCAGAATATGGATTATCATTTTCTAGTTGATACGAGCCTTTGAGGACTTTCCCATCCATAGCAACAGTTTCTCCAGGAACTGGTTTGATGTCAAAGAAATTCGCAAGGCATACTGAGTATTCCTGATAATTTATGTGTAATAAAGTACGACGCACTGTACTGTAAGAAGGTAGCCTATTTTTTGGGGGTTTAAAAAGGTCAATTAACTGCTCGCGGTAGCTTGAAATCCAATCTCCAATTGCTAAAAATCCTTTATTTCCTGCGGCGATCGCCAGTGTGAAGAGTGCCAGGCATAATGGAAGATTATGTCGCTGTCCGGCGCGACGGCGGAGGTCTTTTATATCTGCAAAAGCTTTTATAATTTCGATTTCAGACACAGTAGTAAATGCTTTAAGTATAATTTGCGCTGCATTTTACCATATTGTGCTTTATTTTAGAATGAAATAGCCCTGATGCTCAGGTCGCATATTTGACAAAAACAACTATAGCCTCATGCTGACTCAATGAGAAAAGTAAGGTAATAGTTGCAGTGATTAGAGTAACATCAATACATAATTGGGAATGCGAATCTCGTCTTTGAGAATTGCTGCTAAATGCTCCCAAATGTAACAAGTGATAGCAAGGTTTAGACCCACCAATGCTGTTTTGTATTCCTACTCAGTTGAAGCTATCAAATGCGAGAAATATTGAACAATGTGGCGCATACCAGATGCAAACGTCTGGCTAAATCTCTCCTCCGCCCTTGCGTGCCAGTACAATTATCCATTGGTCTATGCCTCTAATTTTCACTTATTGTTTTATGTGAGAAGTTCAAAAAAAGTTTTGAGATTACTACTCTTCTACAATTAAGTTACTTTTAATTAAGCGTTTTTGTAAAGCAATAACAACAGCGGTCTGGCGATCAGCTACTCCCAATTTATGCAAAATAGTATGGATATGCACCCGAACTGTTCCAGGTGTTATGTAGAGTGCAAGAGCAATTTCTTGATTAGTTTTTTTTACTGCCAGCAGGGAAAGGATTTCCTGTTCGCGGTGGGTTAGAGGATTTTCAGGTGTTAAAAGGTTTGCCATCTGAGACTGGGACGGAGCAGAGGCAAAGGTGGAGCGAATTTCTTTGGTTGCAGTTTCATCCCACCACGATGCGCCAGCAGCGACAGAACGGAGAGCCAAAACCAATTTTTCAGCAGCAATTCCTTTAAGGCAATAGCCTTGAGCACCTGCCTCAATCAACCGTGTAATTAGGGATTTTTGAGAATGGGAGGTTAAAACTAAGATTGGCAGATGAGGATTTTGCTGCTTGATTTGTCTACACGTCTCAATTCCTCCGATTCCTGGCAATCCCACATCTAACAGTACTACATCAACAGGGGTATGATTAACTAGCTCAATAGCTGTTTCACCATCTTCAGCCTCAGCCATAACCTCTAACCCAGTCTCTTGTTGCAATCGCATATGCAAGCCTAGACGGAAGAGTTCATCATCCTCAACTAGGAGAATTTTAATTGGAGTAGGGAGCATCTAACAGAGCTAGAGAAGATTGAAATGGATAAACAGGGAGTTTAAAGGCAAACATAGCGCCAGTGGTTACTCTGTTCTCTGCCCAGATCATACCGCCATGCGCTTCAATAATTTGTCGAGATAGGTAAAGTCCCAACCCAGAGCCTTTAGTTTGGCGTAGGCAAAGCCCGCCGAAGGCATCACTATGCCCTTGGTAAAACCGCTCAAATAAATGGGGGAATTGTTCAGGCTGGATGCCTGCACCCGTATCTAAAATTTTAACAACTTGATAGGACGTTTGTGGTTCTAACACGATTTCAACACGTTCACCGCGCCGCGAATGGTTGATAGCATTCACCAGGAGATTAATAAAAACTCGTTGTAGTTGTAGGGCATCACCCTTAACCCATAGCGATTGCCGCCAGTCAGAATCACCATAGCTAAACGAGAGATACACCCGACGATTTGCAGCTAACTCAGTTAAGGTACTAGCTGTTTCTTCGCCCAAAATAACTAAATCTACAGGTGCTAAATCAAGCTTTAAGCCTTCAGTATCATTACGATAAACATCCAGCAAGGTTTCTAGGAGTTGTAGAGAAGTTTGATGGCTGCGTGCCATCGTTGCTAAAACTTTTTGCTGTGCTGGTAGGACTGCACCAAATTTTTCTTGTTGAAAGGCTTTGAGAGCTTCAATTGCTCCTAGCAGCGGCGTCTTCAAATCGTGGGTGAGTGTGGAAGCAAAGTCTTCACGCAATCTAACTAATTCCTCTTGTGCTTCTAGCTTTGCCCTGGTCTGGGCGCTCGCTTCTTCTGAGCGTCGAATGCGATCACTTAAAAACCCGGTCACAATCAATGCCATCGCCGCGATCGCTCTACTTGCAAGTATAGAAGCCTTGATTACTTCACCTCCTGGTACTACAAGATTCAACATGGTTAAGCACACAGCAATTAGAGTAGCTTGAAAGGTAGCAAGCCGCCCTAACCAGGAGTTTGCTAATAAAATCGGTCCGGTGTAGAGATAGCCGAACACATATTCATTCGGCGTAGAAAGCTCTAGAGCTAAAACAACTATAAATAGACTAGTAATGAGCAAATATTTGCCCAGAGGTGATTTTTTATCAGATAATCTAGCTTTTAAAATTAGCATTCTATCAATAATTATTTATCTATGTTGTTTACTAAAAAACTTCTATTTAAGTCTCTACATTTATTTTAGGTATATTGGTTGCATTATGATATTTTTAGCTGCCGTTTATCCAAAAATATATCTAACTGTTTAGGCTGTCTAAACACAATAAACATATATAAACGCTGTTTATAAAAAATCTAAACTATATTTTATATCCGTTAGTCACCCAAATAGTATTTAATCAAAACTAGATGATAATGTACTGGGAACTTTTTTATTTCATGTTACAAGGATGGATTCAAATTGCACTAACATTACTCATAGTCATTGCAACTACTCCCTCATTTGGGAGATATATGGCTAAGGTTTTTATGGGAGAGAGGACGTTACTCGATCCGGTGATAACTCCGATAGAACGAGCCATTTATGGCTTTAGTGGTGTGCGATCACAAGATGAGATGACGGGCTGGCAATATGCCAAAGCCGTGCTGTATAACAATCTCGTTATGGGAATTTTGGTTTACTTGATGCTCATGACTCAAGGATGGTTACCACTCAATCCTACAGGGCTAGGTGCGCCAAGTTGGGATTTAGCACTGCATACCACTCTTTCCTTCCTGACTAACACAGACCAACAGCACTACTCTGGCGAGACAACCTTGAGCTATGCCAGTCAAACTTTTGCGCTTGGTTTTCTGATGTTCACCTCGGCGGCTACAGGTTTATCTGTGGGTATCGCCTTCATTCGTGGTTTAACTGGCAGACCTTTGGGCAACTTTTACACTGATCTTACAAGGTCAATCACACGAATATTACTACCCATGTCCATTATTGGGGGATTGTTGTTAATCCTGGCAGGTGTACCAGAAACCTTGGCAGGGCCAGCAACAGCAACCACCTTAGAGGGCGCGACTCAGGTAATTGCCCGTGGTCCAGTTGCCCACTTCGAGATTATTAAGCAAATTGGAGAGAACGGCGGCGGTTTCTTTGGTATCAACTCTGCCCATCCCTTTGAAAATCCCAATGGTTTCTCTAACTTGTTAGAGACTTGGGCAATGATTTCCATTCCCTCAGCGTTGATTTATACCTACGGTGTATTTGCTAACAACCGTAAGCAGGCATGGTTAGTGTTCTGGATGGTATTTGTCATCTTTGTCATTTTAGTCGGCATTGCAGCAGTAGGTGAGTTTCAAGGAAATCCCCTTGTTAATCCCTTGTTAGAAAGACAGCAGCCCAACTTAGAAGGGAAAGAAGTTCGATTTGGTTGGGCACAAACAGCACTATGGGCGGTAATGACTACAGCAACAATGTGTGGTGCCGTAAACGGAATGCATGATTCTTTAATGCCGCCAGGTGGATTTGCCACTCTATTTAATATGTTCTTGCAAATTATTTGGGGAGGTCAGGGAACTGGCACAGCGTACTTATTTATCTACTTAATTTTGGCAGTTTTTCTGACTGGGTTAATGGTGGGACGAACACCAGAATTTTTAGGACGCAAAATCGAGAAAAAAGAAATCGTCCTTGCCAGCGTCATCTTATTAGTTCACCCCTTTGCCATTCTTATTCCTTGGGCAATTGTCTTTGGCTTTCCCGATACCCTGTCAGGCATTAGTAACCCAGGTTTTCACGGTGTTTCGCAGGTGGTCTATGAATATGCTTCAGCAGCAGCCAACAATGGTTCTGGCTTTGAAGGGTTAGGAGATGCCACCCTTTGGTGGAACCTTAGCACCAGTATAAGCATTTTGGCAGGACGTTATATCCCCATCATCGCCCTGCTGCTTCTAGCGGATAGTGTGTCCCGCAAGCAAGCTGTTCCTATGACCTCTGGTACCTTAAGAACCGATACTAAACTTTTCACCGGAGTTACAGGGGGCGTAATTTTGATTCTTGGTGCCCTCAGCTTCTTCCCTGTATTAGTTTTAGGCCCTTTGGCAGAAGCATTTCAAATCGCCAGAGGCGGATAAACAATTCAAATCGGCTTATTCAAAATGGAACCATCAACGAAACTTCGACAAGAACGCAAACATACACCCAAAGCCAAAAATACTGGACTCTATTCTAGAGCTTTTCGGCAAGCATTCGTCAAGCTGCACCCACGCAATATGCTTAAGAATCCAGTAATGTTCCTGGTATGGATCGGCACAATTATCACCGGGCTGGTAACGATCGCACCTAACCTGTTTGGTCCAACCACCGGAGAAAATCCCAGAGTCTTCAATGGTCTAATTACTTTAATTTTGTTCTTCACTGTTGTCTTTGCCAACTTTGCCGAAGCGATCGCCCAAGGACGAGGCAAAGCTCAGGCGGATGCTTTAAGAGCGACAAAATCCGATGTCAAAGCACATAAACTTCTCCCCGATGGCTCTATCCAAGAAGTTAGCTCTACAGCCTTACGTCGCGGCGATCAAATCAAAGTAATTGCAGGCGACATCATCCCTGCTGATGGGGAGGTAATTGTAGGGGTGGCTTCCGTGGATGAATCTGCAATCACTGGGGAGTCAGCGCCAGTATTGAAAGAACCAGGGTCAGACATCGCCAGTTCTGTGACTGGAGGAACGCGCATCACCTCTGATGAGTTGGTGATTCGCGTTACGGCTGACCCTGGCAAAGGTTTTATTGACCGGATGATATCCCTAGTAGAAGGGGCTTCCCGCAGTAAAACTCCCAATGAAATTGCCCTCACAGTCTTACTGGCAGTTTTGACCCAAGTTTTTTTAGTGGTGGTTGCCACTCTACCGACTGTTTCAGTTTACGTAGAATCGCCAGTGAGTATTGCAGTATTAATAGCCTTACTGGTAGCGTTGATTCCTACCACGATTGGGGGATTATTGAGTGCGATCGGGATTGCTGGCATGGATAGAGTAGCCCAGTTTAATGTGATTGCCACCTCGGGACGGGCCGTAGAAACCTGTGGGGATATTAACACCCTAGTATTGGATAAAACAGGCACGATTACCTTGGGAAACCGCATGGCAGAAGAATTTATCACAGTCAACGGTCATTCTCTGGATCAGGTAGCACAAGTCGCTTTAGCATCCAGTGTGTTTGATCAAACGCCAGAAGGAAAATCTATAATTAAACTAGCAGAGAAATTAGGGGCAAGATTAGATTTTGACTCCAAACAGGCAGAAGGTATTGAATTTTCAGCCAAAACACGGATGAGTGGCACAGACTTACCTAATGGAGTGCAAATTCGCAAAGGTGCTGTAGATGCGATTAAAGGATTTGTCCGCTCCCGAAATGGAAAATTAACTCCCGAACTTGATGCAGCTTATGAGCGAGTTTCTAGATTGGGCGGAACACCGTTAGCAGTTTGTCAAAACGATGATATATACGGTGTTATTTATCTCAAAGACATTATCAAAACCGGCATTAAAGAGCGCTTCGACCAAATGCGACGCATGGGGATTAAAACCATCATGCTTACAGGAGATAATCGTTTAACTGCGTCTGTGATTGCCCAAGAAGCTGGCGTTGATGACTTTATTGCCGAAGCAACCCCAGAAGACAAAATTGAGGTGATTCGTACCGAGCAAGCCCAAGGAAAGTTAGTCGCCATGACTGGAGATGGTACCAATGATGCTCCAGCTTTAGCTCAAGCAAATGTTGGGGTAGCAATGAATTCTGGCACACAAGCAGCGAAAGAGGCTGCCAATATGGTAGATCTGGATTCTGACCCCACCAAATTGATTGATATCGTCACTATTGGTAAGCAATTGCTGATTACTCGTGGCGCGCTCACGACCTTTTCAATTGCTAACGATGTCGCCAAATATTTCGCCATCATTCCTGCTATCTTCGCAGATATTGGTGTTGGTAGTCTCAACATTATGGGCTTGGCAAGCCCTCAATCTGCGGTATTATCAGCACTAATTTACAATGCCTTAATTATTCCTGCACTTATCCCACTAGCACTTACGGGTATCAAGTTTCGACCACTAACGGCGGATCAACTTTTACAGCGCAATATTTTTATCTATGGGCTTGGTGGCGTCATTGCTCCTTTTATTGCCGTCAAAATGATTGACATTTTGATTACTGCGGTCGGTTTGGCATAATACGGTTTGGGACTATGAATTATGGAATATTTACCACAAAATTTTTCTGAAGTGTTTAGCTTGGTAGCCTCCAAACGAAATCGCATTCCACTAAATCTATTTTTGCTGCTGTGCTTTAATGTGCTGCTAGCACCAGCAGTACAGGCAGCAGCACCAGTAGAACTATCACGCTCTGCATCTTATGCTATTACCCTTTTAGGACTTGTCACCCTAAGCTTGTGTGTTTATTTATTCGTTGTGATTTTTCAACCGGAAAAATTTTAAATGAGTCAACTGCGTCAAATCAATAAAGCTATTCGTTCCACGCTTGCTCTGTGGGTGCTAACAGCATTCCTCTATCCCCTATTTATGCTGTTGTTTGGACACGTAGCGTTGTCCTTCCAGGCAAACGGCAGCTTACTCACTAATCCTCAAGGAACAGTCGTTGGTTCTGCATTGATCGGTCAACCGTTTAGCAGCGAGCGCTACTTTTGGAGTCGTCCTAGCACTACCAACTACAGCACTGCCGATCCAAAAAAAGATGAGGCTGGAGTTTTGAAAACTGGGGTGTCCGGTGCTAGCAACTTGGCTCCCAGTAACCCAGCATTGCTGGAACGTATTCAAGGCGAAGTGGCACGGCTTAAACAGGCTAATACCCAACCTACCGCCGATTTAGTTTATACTTCTGGCTCTAGTCTAGATCCACACATTAGCCCTGAAGCAGCCCAAGCACAGGCGCAGCGTATTGCCACTGTCCGCCGTATTGACCCAAACCAAATTCAAAAGCTGATAGACCAAAACACTGATGGCAGATTCCTGGGTATTTTTGGCGAACCCGGAGTCAACGTCCTCAAGCTGAACATTGCTCTAGATGAATTAGATCCTGCTAGTTAACAAGCAATAATTTTGGTTGAGCTAGGTGGAAACTGCCTTATTTGCCATCACCACAACAGCAACCATGACTGGTTCTGCTAAGAGCCTGTCAAGAAACAACTTTTACAATTTGCCACCTAAAAAGCTTACTGAGAAAGCATTATTGTGGCTCTTGACGTGTAAAAATTGTCCACCAAACTCAAGGCATAGTTTTTCGCATGTATCAATGTGTAAACTTTCTCCTTTGCTAAGGAAGCGTTCAGGATCTGCTACAAACACAGCATAAAGTCGTGCATTCATGTAACTAGCAATGCGCGCACCCCGACGGAGCAATTGCACCGAGTTGGGATAGGTAGATACACAGACTAAAACTCGTTCGTGGATATTACAAATCTGTTCCACCGAAGTTAAGGTGTTTGCTTCTTCCTCGACCGTATCTGCTACTTCTCTTAATGCCAGTTCTCGCAAAGCAATGAGGTTACGACGCTGAAAAAAGTTTTTCAGGGATTGCTCGATTTTCTCAGGAGCGTAAATTTTGCCTTCTCGCAAGCGCTCTTCTAGTGTTTCTGGAGTGACATCAATTACAACAACAGCGTCAGCTTCATCAAGAAGGCGATCCGGAATCCGCTCACGCACTATGACACCTGTAATTCTAGCTACTAAATCATTTAAACTTTCTAAATGTTGAATATTGACGGTAGAATAAACATCAATTCCGGCTGCCAAAATTACTTCCACGTCCTGATAGCGCTTTTCTCTTGGTGAACCTGGCACATTAGTGTGAGCAAGTTCATCAATTAACACCAGTTGTGGAGAGCGCAAGAGAATTGCATCCGTGTCCATTTCTTGCAGAGTAATGTTCTGGTGGATATAGACTTTTCTAGTAATCACTTCTAGTCCAGCGGCTTTAAGAGCCGTGTCTTTGCGTCCATGAGTTTCTAAGAAGCCGATCACGATATCGATCCCATCTTGCTTGAGAAAATCTGCTTCTTCCAGCATTTTGTAAGTTTTACCAACACCGGGAGCCATACCAATAAAAATTTTATGCTTCCCACGTCGAGCAGGACGGATGTAGGAACTATCAGGGGAGGGGTTAGAGGGATTAAACATCAATCAGGTATTGGAACACGTAGTTAACGAGTTAATTTAATGCCCTGGATTAACGATTACCTAATCACAGGTATTTTTGACTCGATATTATTCTACTTTGTAATATTGTTTTACAAGAACTAACAGAGTTACAACTGAGAATGTCTTCAAGTTTGGAAATTTTGACAAGATTTGTACGCCTAAGTATTACTCCGGTAGCAACCGACTTCTTGCAATTAACATGTTGAGCTAGCTGAAACTAAAAAGCGTAGTGCCAGAATTGCCACTTTAGAAGCCAGGTATTATCCAGTATCAATTAGTCCTCCAGCGCGTCTCAAAAATCAAGCTTTCTCGGTCAAAATACTCAACTGAATTCTGACTCCTAACTCCTAACTCCTGAATTCTGTTCGATAAAGTTCTCAAATCAGGTTGTCAAGCAGAAAGCTATCGCTTGACAGACGAGAGTATGTCAACAATGCTAGGATTTTTAACTGTGATTGCTTCTCAACTATTACGAGTAACTTATTTGCATCGTAACTGACCGCATCTTGATGCAAGTGTTGTTTTAACACAAGTACAAATGGATGTACTGATAGCTAGTAGCCCGCCTAAACTTAAAAAAGACATCAAATTTAATATTGATTGGGCAATCCGCGTAATTGCTCTCCTGGGAGGATACTTAGAATATCGAAAAAACAGTGCTATCGGTATACAAGTTTTATGGAGAGGTTGGCTACTACACCAAAATCTTAAATAATGCCTATAGCTTTCATGTCAAACTAACTCGAACACGAAAGAGACAACCTCTTTACTCATACCAACATATTTTGAAAAAAGGTGTAGCTTAATCATCTCAGCTTGAGCGCGAAATTGTGGTTATTGCCTCGAATTATGAGAGCCGTTGGTTTTTGATGAGTATAGTTTTGTTTATAAAATAAGGGCTTCCTCTATAGCTCAATTGATAGGTTACTGATGGTGAAGTTAATCTCGGCGTTTGTGCGTTATAAGGTATACAAATATGATAAATATTTCCCCTATAACTCAATTTATAGCTTACTTGTGATATTGCTACTTTATCTGATTTAGTATTAGAGTTCGCACAATAGTAAAAGCCACGGTAGCTCAAGTTATAATCTGCTTTAAATTTGCTTATAGGCTGTTGTAAATATTCTGTTTCTGTGCTTATCAGCTTGCTTGTGTAGTATTCGCAACTTCTACTGATCAAGACTGAAATTAATACCAGAAGTAGGATTTGCCAAGGAGCTAAGATTAAAATTACAATCAGGCCGATAGTTCCAAATATCCCAACTAAATGTGCAATTTCACTATAATTTTTTTTTAAAAAAAAATAGCTAGTGATTAAAAAAGTACATAATAAAATAAAAAAGCACATTGCCATTTTTCGTTATTTCTAAATTAAAAGTAAAGGGTTTATAAAACGGGAGCATCCCAATTTTGCAAAAATAAAGTAAGAAACATTATTCGCAAGTTTTAATCGCGAATAATATGAACCTATCCCACTAATAAAACTCTTTTAATCCAAATATGAATAGAAGCAAGATCAAGAAATGCATCAAAATATACTTTTCGACGTTCCTAGCGAACAACTAAACGACGATATTTACGTTGATACCAAGCAAAACAACGTTCTTGCTGGTATCTCGTGACAGATATCTTGATGGGTCTACCTTTATTTTTCTTCGTTTTCCAAACCCTTTTTGGTATTTGGGGTTGAATCCCCCGTTTGCGTAGACTCGCACGTTGTTGTTTTGAATCATATCCCTTATCGGCAGCCAAGACTTTAACTCGTTTACGTGGTCTACCGCGTTTCAAGGTTTTTAATTTGACTTTATCTAATAAAGGTTCAAATCCAAGCAATTCACCCATATCTGAGTTAAATAATCTGTATTTTTAGCTACAAAAAAAATGCGCTTACCCTGACTGATGAGATCAACACCCGAAAATGCTGTCTCTTCAGTCTCTTCTCAATGCCTACGAAGTTAGCTGCCGGGCTAGGACTGAGAGATGCCCCTCTTTTCAAAGATTATGCTTGAAGTATGAAATAAGTTTTTCAACTTTTATTTTTCTTACTTTAGCTTTTAGTTTTTATCTTTTTCCAAGATACGCCCCAAAGTTGGTTCCTCAGCTTCAGGCTTACGTATTGTAATGCGCTGAATTAAGCTGACTTACGTAAATACATACTATATTATCTGCCCACAAAAAAATAACTTTTTAGTTTTTGCCATTTGCAATTATTATATTTTATACACCTTTCCAGGTTACTAAAACTTGAGTAACTTACGATTGAATTTAAAGTGTAAAAACATACTTGTATGTTTTTGAGAAATATAACAATATTCGTACATAGGAACAGAAAGAAGTGTTAAAGAAAGTTCTAATTATTGGGGTTATGACCCTACTGCTTTTGGGAGGCCCATTGATAGGCAATGCCTTTGCCCAAGCACCCACCACTCCACCTACCGCTAATACCGGAGATACAGCATTCATGCTGATTTCATCAGCGCTTGTCCTGTTAATGACACCAGGATTAGCGTTCTTTTATGGTGGTTTTGTGCGTTCACGCAATATCCTCAACACACTGATGATGAGCTTTGTGTTGATGGCAATTGTCGGAGTTACCTGGATTTTGTGGGGGTATAGCCTTTCTTTTGCACCAGGATTACCGTTCATTGGTGGGTTGCAGTGGCTAGGTTTGAATGGTGTCGGGCTAGAAATCACCGATTATCTTAAAGGATCTAACCCGCCTGAGGTTGTTTCCTATGCCGGAACAATTCCTCATCAAGCATTCATGATTTATCAAGCCATGTTTGCCATTATCACCCCAGCCTTAATTTCAGGGGCGATTACAGAACGGATGAGTTTCCGCGCTTATGCTTTGTTTGTGCTGTTGTGGTCAACCTTTATTTACACCCCCTTGGCTCACATGGTGTGGGCTAAAGGTGGATTTTTAGGTTTGTATGGTGGTTTGGGTGCCCTTGACTTTGCTGGTGGCACAGTAGTTCACATTAGCTCCGGTGTTTCTGTTCTTGTAGCAGCGCTCGTTCTCGGACCCAGAAAAACTCATCCTGATCGGCTCAGTCCCCCCCACAATGTTCCGTTCATTTTGCTTGGTGCTGGCTTGCTATGGTTTGGCTGGTTCGGCTTCAATGCAGGAAGTGCTTTATCCGTTGGTAATGGTACTTCGAGCGATTTAGTAACAAATGTAGCTACAACTGCTTTCGTTGCTACAAATACATCTGCGGCCGCGGCTACTTTAATGTGGTTGATTTTGGAAGGGGTTTTACGTGGTAAACCCACCGCAGTCGGAGCAGCTACAGGAGCCGTTGCTGGTTTAGTTGGTATTACCCCAGCCGCAAGATTTGTTACACCGCTATCAGCGATTTTGATTGGCTTCATTACTGCTTTCGGTAGTGCTAAAGATGTAATGATGGAGAAGTAGAATTTATTGGTGATAGTTTCCTCTCATGCCTACCTGCCCAATTTGTGCATCTTTTCAAACGGTTAAGAATGGTCGCATCCACAACGGTAAAC
>JAESGI010000376.1_pt1 | contig 13798 bp, 15 predicted proteins | sample 9269671 | NCBI WGS metagenome assembly JAESGI01 (sample SAMN14515641, study PRJNA621666) | algae metagenome | isolation source: Nostoc indistinguendum CM1-VF10 and co-occurring heterotrophs from gravelly... | place: USA: Clark Mountains, San Bernardino, California | collected 1998-06-05 | reverse complement strand
GTTTACCGTTGTGGATGCGACCATTCTTAACCGTTTGAAAAGATGCACAAATTGGGCAGGTAGGCATGAGAGGAAACTATCACCAATAAATTCTACTTCTCCATCATTACATCTTTAGCACTACCTTAAAAAGTACTGTTGATATGCTGTTGATATGCTGTTGACGATAATACCATTATGTCTACTAACTTATTTATCTATCTCAGGGAGTAATTGAAGGAGGCAGAAGGAAACTGCCCTCTGCCTCCTACCTTCTGCCTTTTTTCGCGTGGGACATTAAACCAATCATCATCATTGGTTTACAAGTTGTGCAAGCACGACCTAACAAGAAAGTTAAAGCCGAACGCTGCGAGACATTGGCGTTCAAATAGTTAAGACTTGTAATATTTAGTTTCAGCATTAACGCTGAGGCTTGTCATCGCTAAAGCAAAATTCCCGTAAATACCTCATGTTTGACCCGGAATGTCTTGGTTTAAGCTCATGACATAAAAATTCTTCCCTATTAAGTGTTTTCCTCATGCAACTGCATATAATCCTTGGATCAACCAGTGTGGGCAAAACTGCACGTTCAATTATGTTAGCCAAACAAACTTTTGCTCCGGTTATTGTGCTAGATCGCATACAAATTTATCAGGAACTTGCTACAGGTAGTGGGAGACCATTGATTGATGAGCTTGAGGGAACTACCCGTACATACCTTGAGGAGCGTCAGGTGGTAGACGGGGAGCTTACTACAGTTGAGTCTTTATCACTAACGTTGCAGATTATCAACCAACTCTCACTTCGGCATAATTTGCTGCTCCTTGAGGGGGGATCAATTTCGCTTTGCACTGCTCTGTTTAAAAGCGGCATTTTGGACAACTACCAAACCACAATTGAGTACTTGACGATCCAGAACGAAGCGGCTTACTGCAATCGCCTGTGGAGTCGTATGCAGGATGCATTGATATCTCGCCCTGGACAGCCATCACTTTTGGAGGAGCTGGACAGAGTATGGCTAGACCCGCGCAAATTAGCGTTTGTGCGAACTGTCCTTGGTTTTGACATACTTGTAGACTGGTGCCAGAGGTTTGGGCTGTCACCGTATGAGATGTGGAATACTGTTCAAGAAGATTCCCTCAAGGTTGAGCTGATTGGCCAGATGTTTTCGGCTTACCTACAGTACTCGCGCGACCAGCGTCGAGCTTTTGATAGCCTTGTGGTCGAGTATGAGCAACGACGAGCGTTCCCAAGAACTAAGGTTGGGGCGAACGAGCGAAGTGTCTAGTTATGGCGATGTTAACCGGGGTGGAGCTTTCCTTGCTCGTTAGATTCAGCTTTTGAATAATTTTGCCCATTGTAAAGCGACTTATTTTTAAGAAAGTATGCAGTTCTAATCGCTTGCACAATTCCACCAATGTAGCGTCATTATCTGATTCTACTAATAACCCTACTAATGCCAGTTGCTTATTATTGAGCTTCAGTTTTTGACCTCCACCGTGGGGCTTTGGCTCAACTGTGCCACCGCTACGATATCGTCTCAGTAAACTTTGAACAAAACTTAAACTGACACGCTCATCAACTTGCCAGTTGTCGAAGATAGGCTTCTTTATTTTTATGTGTATTGATCTACTATAAGAGTGCAGATTACAGGACTAAGATTTCATTTCCCCAGGTACTTAGAGGTTAACATGCCTCTATTGTTCATCCTGTACTGTATTACACTCAAGCAGAAACTAAACCGCTATAATACATAAAAATAATACATACAAGTAGTTGTAAGCGTCTCTATACGGCAGGTTATGAAGTCCGCCGTAAAATATAAAGCATGGAGCATCATTTGCATGGCAGGCTTCGGTGGAGACATTACTGAGCGGCAAAAGGCTGAAGTAGCACTAGGCGAAAGCGAAGCTAAATTCCGTTCGCTGATTCAAAATAGCTCTGACATCATTGGTATTTTTGAACCAGACGGCACTATTCGGTACGAAAGTCCATCTATTGAGAGCATTTTAGGATATAAGCCAGAGGAACTGATTGGCAAAAACGCTTTTGAGTTTATTCATGCCGATGATATTTTAAAGACTTCTAGCAGCTTTAACTACCTAATTCAAAATTTCGGTGCTACTGTACGAGTAGAGTCTCGTTTTCGGCACAAAGATGGTTCGTGGCGCTTTCTTGAATCAACTGGTACCAATCTTATTACCGACCCATTGGTGAAAGGCATAGTTATTAACTCTCGTGATATTACCGAGCGCAAGATTGCCGAAGACCAATTACTTTATGATGCCCTTCACGATGTATTAACAGGGCTTCCAAACAGAGTTTTCTTCATGAACCGCCTAAGACATATGGTCAAGCATTCAAAACGGCATTCGGATCATCTGTTTGCTATCCTTTTTCTAGACCTGGATCGCTTCAAGTTGATCAACGACAGCCTTGGACACACATCTGGCGACCAATTACTGCTTGTTATTGCTCAAAGGCTCACGGAATGCTTGCGCCCTACAGATATAGCTGCACGGTTTGGAGGAGACGAGTTTATAATCCTGCTTGAAGGTATTCAGGATATCAGCGACACGGTACGTGTTGTTGAGCGGATACAAGAGAAATTAGCACTTCCTATAGCTTTAAGTGGACAAGAAATCTTTACCACAGTGAGTATTGGCATTACTTTGAGCGCAACAGATTATGAGCAACCAGAAGACCTCTTACGTAATGCCGACATTGCTATGTACCGAGCTAAGGTGCGCGGCAAGGCACGCTACGAGATATTTGATACCGATATGCATACCCAGATAGTGGAACGCTTGCAGCTAGAAAATGACCTGCGCCGAGCAATTGAACATCATGAGTTTCACGTTTACTACCAGCCTATTATCTCACTCCAGACCGGGAGGATAGCTGGTTTTGAAGCGCTGGTGCGCTGGCAACATCCACAACAGGGTATTCTTTTGCCAGAGGAATTCATGTCAGCCGCGCAAGAAAGCGGACTGATCATCCCGATTGACGAGTGGGTGCTGCATAAGGCATGTCGTCAGACGCAGCAGTGGCAAGAGCGATTTTCCCCCGGCTCAGATCATCTGGGTGAGCAACCTTTGACCATCAACGTCAATATTTGTAGCTCTCGATTCAGTCAACAAAAGCTGCTGGGGCATATCAATCAAGTACTACACTCAACTGGCTTAGATGCACAGAGTTTGAAGCTGGAGATTACAGAAGGCGCAATTATGGAAAACGGCGATAATGCCACTGTCATGCTCAAGCAACTGAGAAATTTAGGAATTAAGTTAGTAATTGATGACTTCGGTACAGGGTATTCCTCATTAGGTCGTCTCCATCACTTTCCGATTAATGGGTTGAAGATTGACCAGTCCTTCATTAGTGGTCGTGGCGTTGCATCAGGAAATCTAGATATTGTTGAGACAATTGTGACCTTAGGCAAGAAACTAGGTGTAGATGTGACCGCCGAGGGGGTGGAAACAAAGCAGCAGCTTCAAAAGCTCAGAGAGTTGAAATGTGAATATGGTCAGGGATACTTTTTCTCGAAGCCATTAGAGAGCAAGGCAGCAGAAGCGTTAATCATGGCGAATCCGCAGTGGTAAGCGTTCTTTGATCTGTCAAGCGTTCACCTTCATGGCAAGATTCGGCTCTGACCGGGCAGCCCTTGTTAAAAGCTTTGTACTAAGGAGCCAAATGTCTGAAACCGTACAGACGCCTAAGTTTGAGTATGTAATATTCAATGAGCCAGGTATTAAGCTGTCCGTTAGAGAATTTTTCTCTTTTGACAGCTTTGCTTTTAGAACTGAAGGCTATAAAAGTTGCAACTTGTAGGCGCAACATTTTAGAACTAGTGTCGGATAACAATTTATTTGTCGTGTTATCAAATTAATGTCGTTAAACTTTTAAATTGATGAAATTCCCATCCCAGCTATGTTTTAGTACTTTCGATTCCTTGGAACAACAGCAGACAAAAAAGACTGATACTGTGTGCATATAATGGGCTAATCCTTAATATAGCCTAAGTTAGCAGGGTGCATCATAGAGCGACAGTAATGTGTTACCGACGACAAATAATTTGTTATTCGACGTCAGACTCGTTTGTATATTCAGATACTAATAAAATTTATTTAAATTCAATCTCCAGGTAATTACGTATTTTTAGCTACAACAGTAACTTAAGGTCTACCACTGTAATCAAGCAAGGAACCGTGCAATATTATCATGGGAGAAAATTTTTCGGCTGCACATTCTGAAAACAATAGAACAGACCAATCTTTAGTTCTCATTGTTGACGATGAAGCATTTAACCGTCAACAACTGCGACTTTTGCTAGAGCAATCAGGATATCGAGTAGCCCAAGCAAAAGATGGCACGGAAGCAATAAATGTTTTTCAACAATTGCGCCCGGAACTAGTACTGCTTAACGCCATCTTGCCAGATATGGAAGGGTTTGAGTGTTGTGCCAAATTGCTGAGTATTGACTCAACTAAATACACCTCAGTTTTAATGATTACAGAACTTGAGGATACTGAGTTAATTGAGCGAGTATTTCTTGTAGGCGCAATGGACTATGTTACCAAACCGATTAACTGGCAAGTTTTGCGTCAACGGGTAAGACGCTTGATTGAGCAATCGCAGCTACATCAAAAACTCCTTGCCGCTAACGAAAAATTGCAGCGATTAGCTACGTTAGTTACTATCGATTTTTTAACTCAAGTAGCTAACCGCCGACGGTTTGAAGAGTATATAGACCAGGAGTGGCGGCGCATGGCACGCGAACAACAGCCTCTGTCCCTCATCCTCTTTGATGTTGATTTCTTCAAATCCTACAACGATACTTATGGTCATCTTGCAGGCGATCGCGCTCTTAGGGAAATTGCTAGAGTCATCAAAGATGTTGTTCAACGCCCTGCTGATTTAGTTGCCCGTTATGGTGGCGAAGAATTTGCTCTTGTTCTACCTAACACAGACACACTAGGTGCTACGGGAGTCGCACAGAGAATTTCCTTTGCTATTCAAAGGCTAGCAATTCCTCATATAAATTCACAAGTTAGTTCTCATGTAACCCTGAGTGCTGGGTTAGCCACAATAATTCCTGAGCCGGGTTCTAACTTTGACGAAATAATTGCGGCAGCAGATAAAGCACTATATCAGGCAAAGGCAGCAGGACGCGATTGTTTTAAGCACAATAACCGACTTATGGATATGAAGTGCAATATGCGAGTTTCCGTCAGCCAAATATTAATGGCAGGATGAACTGATGGGACAGCAGAATCAGTGACGAAGAGCGTCACAGCCAGCCCTAAAAGTAGACATTGCTTTCATCCACTGCCTTTAATGGAGAAATTTTATCCAATCACTCCTGAAGATTTCTACCTCAGATACTTTACCTTTAAAGCCTCGATAATCAATTGTTGCGCTACAAAAATACGTTTCCATTAGTTGAACGCTCTTAATGATTCCGACTTGCCACTTGCGAAGACTGTCGTTGAAAAACTCAATTTTATCCCCAACTTTCAATTCCGGGCGAGATAATTCGCTTTCTCGTGTATTTATCAATTCACCATCTTGTCGGCGAACCAGAATTGAGCCATCTTCAGGATCTATTCGAGAAACAGACACCGACTCGGAACAGTAGTTAGCTTTATCCCCAACTGGACATTGCCTTAGATCCAGGCTGATACCAATATTTGCCGCCGATGTCGATTGAACTGAATTGGCAATGACTGGGGTGGAAGCTATAGCAGTGTTTACTTGTGGAGAAGCATCTTGGTGAGTAGAAAATTCAGTCATAGCAGCCCTGGACTGGCTGTCCAAAGAGTTTTCGGCAAGATTAACTTGTTGGACAGGCTCAAACCCAGTCACAGTAAGACTGTCCAGGTTGGACACAAAGTCTAGGGGGACTGAAGGGTTATCAGTTAAATTGACAAATTGATTAACTCCACAATTAGAATTTAACTCATCTTTTTTTTGCAATGCTAATTCTTGGGGGGGGACAATTGGACAGGGTGGACAGTCCTGCTGTGTAAGGGTTTCAGCCTGTCCAGGGTCAAATGTCGGGGTGTTTAGTGGGTGGACAGGGTGGACAGTCCTGCTGTGTAAGGGTTCTGGGGTTTTGATAGGGTGAAAAAACTCCTCGAATTCTTCTATTCCCCCTTCAAGGCATTTATCTTTAAAGCAATACCAAAATTCCGCCCTGGATTGTGAAGAATCCGGTGGCCCCTCCGGTACTTTCATTTCAAATACCCCAGCCAGTGGTTCAATGAATGCAAAGTGGGACTGAATTCTTTCACGCTTTCCGTTGACCGTGGGTGTCCAGCTACGTTCCTTGAAGTTGTGGGGCAAGACTGTTTTTAAATGGCTAATAAATTTGGACATCCCCAAAGGAGCATAACCATGTTCCCGGCAGTAAAGTACATACCAACTGTGTAAACGACTTTGTGGGATAAATGTTTCGGTCGTTGAGGGGCGTAAGCACAAGTCCACAAAGGATTTGGTAGAGTCCCCGTACAAAGATGCCTCTAGCGCCAGATTCTTCGCTCGATCTGAAGAGGGAGGCGATAACAAAATGCGATCGCGTTCTGCTCGTGGCATTGCTAAAGCCCAAGAAATTATGTCGGACTTCACCTCTTGTAGCTTCAGCCACAAGTCTGGGTCAGGGCTTACATCTCGGTTTTTTACTGGGATTGGGTAAGCTCGACGCATCCAGCCGTCGCCAGCATTTTCGATCTGTAGATGACTTACAGAGGCAACCCAAAACCGAATGTACCACTGGATTGAATAAGCTACTGGATTGAATAAAGCGCGTCCGCTCATTGCCCCATTGTCAACTAATTCGTAAAAAGCTCGGACTCCTTCGGCATAACCTCCTACGTCGGGGAATCCAAATATCCGCTTTCCACTTAAATATTGATGCCGTCCTTCCGGTGTAGAAATATCCGCAAATTGTGAAGCGCTACTAGAGCCGGATTCGCCAAATAAACTACTCCAAAACCGTCCTAGCGTCCCCTTGCCCCCACCACTTAAGCCAATTAAGTGGGGAAACCGACCATAAGGGGCAGTTGGGTCTAAAAACATACTTGTGAACGCCCGAATCACTTCAACCAATTCTGACCCAAAGCTTTCATTTAGAAATTTGAGAAAAACTTCTGGGCATGGTTTGTTGGCTTCATAATCGTGGGGAATGATATTAGTGAGGTAAAAATCTTTGCTTAGAGGCATTTGTTCACCAGTTCGCAAATCAACGACACAATTGTTAAACCCTAATAAATGAGTATTGGTTGGCAGTGCTTCTGCTGGTTCTAAGCGACTGCGGCAATATTTAAAGGCAGATTCCTTGTGTGCGTTAGTTTCGTAAGGCTTGGTTATTCTCCAGCCAAATGTCTTTGTGTAAGAGAGCTTGTAAGCGGATTCTCCAGCATCTGCGAGGAGCTTGTAAGCTTTATTATCATCTTGGTGTTGCCATTGCTTATTCTCTTGTGACCACTTGTAAAAGGATGAATTCAGTACCATCCATTCAGTTTGAGGAAAGATTTTTCGGTAAGCCCAGCCATCAAAAGTACCCGCCGTCACGCAGTTAGAATAGGGTAAATTCATGGCAGTGCATACAGGCAAGTAAAATGCCTCTGGGTCTGCTGGGTCAATATCTATTTTGGAATTAGATAAATCCGTAACTTCTTTTTCAATAGTTTCGGATTCTGCCAACTCAAGCGATCGCTGCGCTACGGCCGCGTGAATCTCCTGCTCTAACCGACGGATAAATTCTGGTGTTTCCATCTGCCCCAAGATTTCTTTGATGTCACTTGATTTATATGGTAAATCGGGGCAGATGTCGTGAGGGTTAATTCCAATAAATCCAATCCCAACCTCGGCTGCACAGTCCTGGCAGGTCTGGAGTTTCTTTAGCCCAGTGTCATCGGGGTCATGCAGAAAAACGATTAATCCTATGCCTGCTTCAATTGCGCGTTGATATTCGGGCGTAATAGTCTTTTTATCCCACCCACTGCCCTGAAACGTAATTCCAGCAAGACCATGCGACCGACCAACTTCTACGCATCCCTCGCCTTCATGCTGGAGTAGTGCTGGGGTTCCCGTCACAGATTTAGCGGCGGCGATCGCTTCATCAATGCGATATGCTCCCCAAGGCAAATCGCCTTTTTTCATTTTGGGTGTGCCATCTTGTCGCCTATGCCATTGCCGAAAGGTCTTGCTGTAACCTTTCTCCTTATTGGCATCTGGCCACTGGTAGCGAACCACCCATTGCGACTCTGAGTAAGGATAAATTGTTTCGGTGGCACTGCCCTCAACATCTTTTGGTGGTCTACTCGTTAATTTTTTCGGTTGGGGAATATCGGTTACAGTATCCGTCAACATCACCAAACCTAATTCACCATCTGGAATTGGCGCACTTTTGGGCAAGATTCTCTTGGGCTTTGCTGCCAAACGGTTTAGGGATGGAGTGTAATTAGCCCCTGCCCTTTCTGCCACCACTTCAGCCCAGGGTTTAATCGCCTCTCTGATGTCCTTACACTCACAATTATTGAAGCATCTGTACTTCCCGGTTTCTGGGACAATAGATAAGTCATTACCGCCACAAACTGGACAAATAAACTTATCTTTAGCTTTGGACGGTGAGAGCTGATCTTGAAAATTTCGGATGTCGAAGGAGGAGAACGCCTGTTGATTGGGGAATTGTGCAACCATTACGCGATACCTCCTTGAACATTATTTAATTTTTGACAATTGCTTAATACATAAGTTGGCGATTGTTTCGGTTGAGCCAGTGCATAGTTAGGCTGATAAAAGCGATCGCAGACTGTAAATTCTCCTATTGAGTAGCACCAGTCTGGTTTACCGCAGTGGGGGCAAGGGTTCGCAATAGTTGCGAATAGCAGCTTGTTGGTAGCTGAGGTATGAAATAGCTGTTTTTTTGACACTTTACAAATCCTCCATTATGTGTGTTGGAGGAATTGGAGCTATCCCGTGGCAGTAATCTTCTAGTACAAACGTTCAAAAATCACGCTTTGCTAAAATTCCTGAAACGCTCTTTACATCTGGTGAGCCAGTATTACATTGGCTTTACACCAAATCGTGTAAGATAAAATTACTATTAGGGATACTAATTAGGCTGCGAAACCCAATCCCCAATTCCAAGTGAATAAACTTAGAAAGCCCCGTTGTCCTAGCAGGAAGCGGGGTTTTCGCTATTTATTCTATTCATATTTGCTTAACCAATTTCTGACAAACTCGGTTACTTCCTCCTCTGGAATTACAAATGCACTACCTTTTCTCTTGAGAACTAGAACTTTCATGTTTCCTATCTCCGTATAAAGATGTTCTTTGTGATTTGGGGATGCCTTTGTCGGAGGCCATAAAACCAAAACTCTTGCTGTGGGTGTCTTTTGCGCTTCACGCGAAGACATCCCGAACAAATCTCTATTTTTGTCAAACCAGCTTTTGTAATCTGCCAGTTCAACTAGAGGGCAAGGTTCCCAAGTCCCTAAGCGATTCTTTTTTCTTCTCACCTGCAAAACCTCTTTGGCTTCGTTGTAGACAATCAAGCTGTCTCCTTTCGATCTGATGGAGATAAACAGGTGGGTTTTCCCAGGAAACCTAATAAATAAGTCTACAGGGTTCTTGTCTTGTATTTTCAGTATCGGAAAGACTTGTATACCAAAACTATTAAACTCTTGCAAAAGTAGGGTTATTATTTTTTCCAGCCGCACAAGTTTTTGAACTCGTACTAACGGCTTGTAAGCCAATGCAAAAGCAAGCCAGCCAAACGGATTAATGAAGCTGCCTGTACCAAGCGCAACACCACCAGTCACTAGAGCCAGACCAGATTCATGGTCTATCGCCTCCCTAATCCACTCTAACGCCGCTTCGTTATGCGGCGGAAGTTGAAAATCGGTTGCTGGGTCTTTCACGGTAGTCATTGGAGACATCAAAATTAATGATGTGAAATTATACGAACTGTACTGATAGTAATGCTTTACACTACATTTTTGAACTAATAGCCATCTATTATTAATGTCATGTTTGGCGATCGCTTGCCTCTACTCTTCTGTAAGCAGGAGGATACTTGGACGGAAATTTAGCTCTTATGGCTTGTTCCACAAGAAACGCTACGAGATTAGCTGTGGCTCTACCTTCTTCATCAGCCCATATTTGTAAATCTTCATAAACTGCATCCGGTAAAACAATAGTTGTTCTCTTAGTCATGTCGATGAAAGTTTCTTTATTCATCGATTCTAGCCTCATGTGGTAATTGTCTTTGCTTTTTTCATGCTATCGCATTTTATGTTCATGCGATTCTATGCTAATATAGTATTAAGCAAACCAAAAACAGTCACCCCACAAAGGCAACAGAAGCCAGAAAGTGATGCTATGGCTTGCCCCTAACTGGATATCTGGATTTATCGTGATTTCACTAAAAATCAACGCCAAGCCAGAAAAAACAAGACTTTAACAAACAACAGAACCATGACAACGACATATACCAATGCCAAAAATTGGCTAGTTCAAGCGGAGTTGTTAGCCAAATCTGGGCTAACTGACCTTATCGCTGGAAAAGACGCAGGAGCAGGGTATGGCAAGGCAATCATCGGTGATTTTTCTATCATGATGCCTGCCGCATATTCACTAGTTCGCAACCGCAACGTCATGCACCACGAAACCATTTCTAAAGATGGCTGTTGGGTGCGTTATCTAGAAGGAACACGTCTTGACTTAAAAGACATTCAATTCTTCTGGGGCAATGCAGCTCTAGAGCAAAGTGACCACACCTTACTGCACGAAGATAAGTCCAAAAAAGCAGAACTGGCATTAGAAAGCATCCTTGCAGACTTAGCCGTTCTGAATATTCCCGATGGAGTCAAGCTAGAAATTAGTTTGAGCAACCACAACCCAGAACGTTGGGCGACTGAGATTAAACGCAGAGTAGAAGGGACTCACACCTTTGAACATTTGCACCCACTTACTCGTTCCATTGTCACCAAGACAGTTGAAATCACGGTTGCAGGCATTTATCCCGAAGGTTTTGGAAGCATTGCCCACTGCTTATTTGGTGAAGCATCCCTGGTACTTGACCCCTCAGAATTAGCGATCGCTCTCGATATCGGTTCATCAACTTGGTTGATTACCGTGTTCAACGGCAGTGGTGCAGTGATTGACCGTCACCTGATAGAGGGTGGTTGCGGTGAACTGCACACCATGATTGCAGAAGCGCTCGACAAACGAAACGACCGAGTGAGTCTGCTGTCCAAGGATGTGAAGCACTCACCCAGCTTGGTGAACCAGGGGATTATCGAAGGCACTTTTACTTATGGCGGCAACCACCTTACAGGCAAGAAGTTCGAGGCAGAGTACAGCCAGTGTCTAGATGAATGGTGGAGTAACAGGATTGAGAAATTCGCCAACTTTGTCACAGCAAGTAATTACCTTGATAGATCGAAATACCTTGTCGCCTGGGGTGGGGGTGTTTCCTTGCCAGTGGTAGATCAGAACCTCGCCTCTTTAGGTTTTGTGGTCTTGAATAATCCCCAATTTATCAATGCCTTGGGGTTAAAGCTATTAACTCAAATTTCACAGGGAGCCTAATCAATGAACTATGAATCTCGGCGTATAACCATCTCCTACTTAGCAGTAATTGAATTGTGCAAGATTTTTGATTTACCCCAGGACGCACCGACACAAGCATTATCCGCAGGTGTAGAGAAGCTGATTTTTCAACACGGTAATGTCCAATCATCACCCAAACCCGAAACAGTGCAATCTACCCAGCCCAATAAATCGGCACTTAGCGCAATGGTCACTAATTTCAAAGGGGCAGCATGACCAAATCCAGATTTAGAAACACGGTTTTAGGCATTGGAGCAACAGCAGCAGCGTTAGCCCTTGGCTATTTCGGAGTCCAGTACTTCGGTAAAAACAATATGTTCACCATCGCCGCAGCTGTGGGAGGTGCAGGGGCTATCAGCTATGTACTTCAAAAACCGAGTCAACCAGAAGCCCCAACCGCACCGATAAAAGCTCAAAGGAAAGGAAAGAAGTCATGAGCGACCAAGACACCCATGCATACACAACCAAGCTTAACAACTACCGAAATCATGACCATCATCCTCGGTTGCGAACAGACTTTAAGGTTTGTGCAAGCATCTCCCAATTACAAACTTTCTCGACCGTCCGAACGGTTCAGTACATCTAATGACCTGCGTCTGGGTGATGCTGTTCAGACGCTTGTTGAAGTTCACGAAGCGATTCTAAATATCGAGTTTTATTCCCAAGTCGAGGGACAACCAAATGCTTTCAATGACAGCCTTACAACGTAACCACCTTTACGAAATCCGTGGTCAACAACTGCGCTACAGCCATCGGTCTAACTCTAGAGCCAATGCTCCTTTCATTTTCAATGACTCGAAAGGCAGAAGAAAAGAATTAAGCCAAAACCAAGTGCAGAGGGAGGTTTTTGAATTAAATGAGTTTTGTGAAAACTGACTCTGGTGCGATTGCACCGACGACCAATCATTGCAATCGCCCCACAAAGTATGTATCTCTCGCCGCAAAAACGAAAGTACACAAGGATCTTAGCACTATGAAACTAGACTACAAAAATCCCAACGATTGGGGCAAATCACCGCTAACTGACCGCGCTTTGAGATTAGAGCAATTCAAAGCGGAAAATCCTGAACAGTGGGCAGTAATGATTTCGGCAGATATTGAAGCACTTGACACGCCATTAGAAGAAAGTGAAGATTACCCACCCTTCACCGGAACGGAATTTCTAGCAACTCATTTAACCATTGATGACCATCCATACTCTGCTGCATTTGGTCAATTCTTGGGCAACGGCATTGACCCTTATATTGCAAATATCTTGGCGTTTGGTTCTAACCGATTTGATTTAATTTCTGATGATTTGGACGACCCCATAAGGCAATTAGCAACGAGAATTTATAGCCGATTTGAAGAGATGGGTTACTGGGATGAAGTGCCCCAAGAGCCGATCAATATCGACTACGACAACATACCTTATTAGGAGAATAACGCAATGGACTTTGCAATACGTAATCCGGTAGTTGGTCATAGTTCCCATATCGATGAAAAAGCACTTGGCTGGGGAGGATTTGAGTCTGATATTCTGGGCTATCTCTCCGATATCAACAAGCTAGAACAGTTTGCGGATTATGCCAATAATGCTCAAGAACTATCTGACCGATTAGAACCATTTTTGGACAACGCAAAGGTCGTCTTTGAGGCCATGGAGAAGCTAACAAAAGGGCAGGTTACTTGGACAGAACTTCGTAAACAATACGGCTCTCATGTAGCGGGTGCAATAGGTAAATGAATTATCTATCTGAGAAACACAAACAGTTATCCGAGTCACAACAATCGGGTTTAATGTTGTGGTTTGGTCGATTACCAATGGACAAGAAAGCTGTTGCAATTGGGCTAAGTTTAACTGTAGGAATAAGCTCGGCTGCAATGGCTTGGAAAGGGGAATCAAGCGACCGCATTTATTTCTGCGTTCGGACTCCCCAGAAAAAATTGGTATGTCAGGATCAGAATAACAGACCATTTCGCATGACCCCCTTTTATTGGTCACAGTGGCAGTTAGAAGGAATGCCGCGCCAAGTAGTGCGTAACCCAGCTATGGGCGTTAACGGACTGGTGAAGGCGACCAACCCTTACAAACCGTTTTGGGGTGCGATTCGTTAGTCAGAAACTAGTACCTGTATGGGTCTAGGGGATTGACTGCTAGGTTCAAGCCTAGACAACTGATTAATAATGTAGGTGTAAATCCTACCCCTCAAGTGCTGAG
>JAESGI010000375.1_pt1 | contig 13828 bp, 19 predicted proteins | sample 9269671 | NCBI WGS metagenome assembly JAESGI01 (sample SAMN14515641, study PRJNA621666) | algae metagenome | isolation source: Nostoc indistinguendum CM1-VF10 and co-occurring heterotrophs from gravelly... | place: USA: Clark Mountains, San Bernardino, California | collected 1998-06-05 | reverse complement strand
TAAAATAGGAAATCATTATACTGAATTTATAGCAGTGATATGGTGCGAACTTTATACTATACGCAGCGATCGCCTTACGCTCGTAAAGTGAGAATTGTCCTGGCCGAGAAGCAACTACGTTGTGAACTCAAAGAAACAGATATTAACAATAAATCAAAAGAATTTCTGGGTTTATCTCCCATTGGGAAAGTTCCGGTATTGGTGAATGAAAATGGTCTCGTTTTTTGGGATTCAACGCTGATTGTAGAGTATCTAGACGAGACTTATCCTCGGCCGAGTTTTTATCAGGGCGATCGCATTGAGCGTTTGTGCTGTCGTCAGGGGGAAAAGTTAGCCGACAGTTTGATAGACAATGTTGTCAGCAATTCTCATTATGAGAATGGTTATCATCGAACCGACCCATTTTCAAAAATAAAGCTCGCTGGAATGCCTATTCAATCGTTCGCGTATTGACCACTGAAATGCTCGATAAACCCGGATAATAGTACAAAAGTTTTAAAATGAGAATTGCTGCCTTTTCCTGCGCCCTCTTGACAAATGTGCAATTATCTTAACCTCTCACTGATGCTTGCTAGATCGTTGCTCTTGAAAAACAATTTCACAATTTGCATAAAAGATGCGATAGCGCCTGTAATTAAGGTTAGTAAGATAGAATTAGTGATTTTATGCTCGTCAGCCTTTGCCAGAAAAGGCTTTCATCCTCTGTGAACACTACATATTTACCATCACCGACGTGTTTGAGTTCAATCACTAATGGGGATTTTGGTTAATTGCAATTTAAGAAAAGGTTATTATTTTTCTTTAAGAATAAAAGATCAAGCAATGTGCTTGATCTTTTGTAGTAACAGCAGTCGGTAGTTTTGTTGCTAATGGCGGTGCTGACGAACCCGAATCACAATTAGAAGCACTTTTACACGCTGCCTTAGATAGTAGTATCGGTTACAGAGTAGGCTCAAAACGTTTAGTTTTCCTAGCTACCGATGCGACCTATCATGTGGCAGGGGATCTGAAGAAGGTTAGCCCGACTCCTACCACTGTGGTAGTTAATAACGGAGATGGCGTAATCGATCCTAATGAAGATTATTCAGATATTGCACAAGTACAGATGGCTCTGATCGCAAATGATATTATTCCTATTTTTCTAGCTGCCAATGGTGTTAAAAGTACTTATGACAGGCTCTTAGCAGTTTAAGTCGGGTATTGTCACAACTCTTGATAGTAACAGCGAAAATGTAGCTGATGTCATAAAATTTGCGATCCCTAAAGCAAATGCTGTAATAACCATTGAGGGAATCGGCGACGATGAAAGTATTGATGCCTCTAATATAACTACGCCTGGCAATCAGGTTGCAATAACGCCATAAGAGGATGTTTTAAAAGAGTTTTTTGCTCTCATGGTAAGCACTACGAAACATCTAAATACATGGTTTAAACCTTAATTTTTCGTCATAACAGGAGGCACTAATCAAGATAGCTTTATTTTTGCTTCAGCGAATTCTTTCATTAGTTCTGACTTGGGGATAGATTTAATCAGTGATTTTTCTGTTGGAATAGATATCCGTCTTTCCTAAGACGCTTTTACAGATTTAAATAATAATTCCGATGGTGGATTATTAAATTTTAACTTTGCAATAGTTGCAAGCGATTCTTTAGCAACAACTAGTAGCGTAGAAATTGTCTACAACTCTATTAATGGCAACTTGTACTACAACCAAAATAATACTGCGACTGGTTTTGGAAGTGGAGATATGTTTGCCATTTTTAATGATCCTCTCGATAACTTATCTGTTGCTGATTTCCAAGTTTTTAATGTTGAAGGCATTTCCGTAGCAACCTAACAGAAGTTAGGCTAAGTCCATTCGTGAGACTTTAGGGTCATATACCATTTGTCAATAAGCGATTTTGCTTAAAACATTGCCCAAAATTGTGGTTGGAAACAGAAATTTTAGATAGGCGATCGCGTCATCTTGATAGTTATCTAATTAATAAAATTTTACAGGTTGCAAATGAACGGAAAAACGTGTAAAACGCACTTAACCAATGGGCAAACACAAGTAATACAGCCATTGGCATTGTCAAAACCAGTTGTAGAGCCTTTTACACAACTACTAATTAGCATGGAGCAGCGACAAATCATTGCTAAAATAGCTCAGAAATATACGAAAGGAACTTCCATCGCTTGGGAAGATGCAGCACAAAATGCCTTTGAAAAAGTTCTTGAAGCTGTAAGAGCAGGAAAGTTCCGTCAAGGAGGAAGCGCAGAATTTTCGCGTTGGGCAACAGTTGTAGCTCGCTACAAGATTATTAACTTTGTCAAAAAAGAACGAGTACACTCCTGCCAAAGTTTAGATGAACCTATTAAAGGAACAAATTTACCACTAATAGATACTATTCCTGATGATTTCAGCCAGCTAGATGCGTTAACGCGTGCGGATTTACTCATTCAAGCAAAACAGGCAATCATAACTTTAGATTTACGCTATCCTCAGCGCCATTATTTAGAAATATGGCAAGGATTATTACAAAAGACAACTACAACTCAACTAGCGGTAAATTTAGAAATTAGTCAAGGAGAAATTTCTAAGCGTTGGAAGGAATTAATAAAATGTGTAGCTGTTGAGTTAGGACTGGAGCAAGTAGACGTAGTTAAATGCAAACAACGAAACAGTGATAAGTTTAAATATACTAGAAGACGTGCAAAGGCAAACTGGTAGTTTACTATCTATAAATATTAAGATATTTCGCCAACAGTAAATAGCTTGGAGCGATGCGTTGAATATCCCACTAGCAGCTTATCATACTCATCTTAAAAGTATTAAATCTACGAATGAACTTCTTGCAGAACAATTAGAAATAGAACAGGAGTTAGCAGAAATTGAACAGAGTAAAATTAATCTTTTAAAGACTTTTCCTACGTCTATTAGCAAAAAAAGGAATTGTTCTGAGTCACTAATTGCAAAATACTATTGAAAGAGAGTGGCAAGTTGTTTCTCCTAAGCTACAAGGTTTAGAAGATAAGTTTCCCTGTGCTACTTGGTTGCCAATGATTTACCAGAATCTCGCAGAGATTCCTTTAACATGGTATCAATAGATAATGGCAAATAAAGGGGATGCGATCGCGTCCCCTTAGTTTTCAAACTAATTGGTTAGCAATTTTAAATTTTAGATTTTGTCTAATCCACAATTTAAAATCGCTTGATTTGACTTCAAAACTCCTAAGCAACGAAAATATCTGCATTGGTCAGGGACAATCCGGTATTAAGAGTAGCAATTTGGACTCCCGCTATTGCTCCTGTGCCATCTTGATCGAAGAACAGAAAACCATTGCCTTGATTGTAAATAAATCTTTGACTACTTGTAGTTGCTGCTGTGCCGATAACAAATTGACTGTCAGCAATCGCCGCACCAGCAACTAGCCCTCCACCAAAACCAGCAGCAGAGACAAAAATTGTATCATCAACTACGCTAAAGTCACTAATGGTGTCAATTCCTTCAGCCGAAGAGTTGAATGCAAAGCGATCGCTTCCTGTACCGCCGTTGAGTGTATCATTGTCGATACCGCCGTTGAGTGTATCATTGCCAGTGCCGCCGTCGAGCGAGTCATTGCCACTATTACCATTCAAACGGTCGTTTCCGTCACCTCCTATAAGTATGTCCGTTCCTATTCCTCCATCAATAGTGTCATTTCCGCTTCCTCCATTTATACTGTCATTACCATTACCACCTACCAGAAAGTCGCCATCGGCTCCTCCAATCAAAGTATCGTCGCCATTTCCCCCATTGAGAAAGTCGGCTCCATTATCTCCCTGAAGAAAATCGTTACCGTCATTTCCGAAAAGAATATCATTACCATCTGCGCCAGTTATAGTGTCATTTCCTTTCTTTCCTACATAGGAATCGTCACCAGGACTGCCGAAAAACTTACTTCCAATTGTTTCTGTGTTTACTACAGCATCATCAAACTGAAGAAACTCTACATCTTTTAAGGTGTTTGTATTATTAACTTTTATAAATTTACCGTCCCCTTGAACATTGAACTGACTCAGAGATCCTGACAAAACTACATTATCTATTCCACTACCACCATCAATAATGTTGTTACCAGGACTACCAGTGATACTGATAATATCGTTATCTGTTCCACCGAGAACAACATTATTTCCACCACCTGTACTAATAATGTCATTACCTGCTCCAGCATCAATAAAATCGTTAAATAGGCCTCTTGTTAAAGTGTCAGATGCAGAACTACCATCTAATTTGAACAAAATTTCGTTACCTGCAAAGCCTCCTATGTCAACTACACGCACGTTAGAAACAAATAAGGCAGAATCGTAGACTTGGTCTCCAGTATCAGCTACACCAATCTTAATAGTATTTGAATTCTCATTAAGAGAGTTAAGTGGAGCAGAAACTACTAAGGTTCTACTTACGCCATCGTATTCAATCGGCAGACTTGAATCACTATTATTTGTTATTAGTGGACCTTGATTATCTACAGCATCTATAGCCTGATTTGTAATACTCAGAGGGATTTGTTTACTGCCGCCATCTAAAAAAGCAACATTTTCACCATTGACAAAAACACCTGCAATGTCAATAAAACTTGTGCTTGCAAACTCAGGGAATTCGTCAGAAGCAAATTTTAGCTCTAAGAAAATAGTGCCACCTTGCGTTGCGCTATCGCTACCGTTTGAAGATGTGCCAACAACCGAGAATTCTAAAACGTTGGCTTCTGTTACACCGCCATTGCCAGGAAAAGCAGTATTTGCTAAGGTTTGAAAATCTGGATCGCCTAGAGTTCCTAATCCTGGAACATCTACACCAAAACTACTCTGTGTATTTGTTGTAGGAGGAGTTCCGTCTCCGGTTGTGAGAAGAATTCCTTTGGCAATCCCTAATTGAGTAATACTACCATCGTAAAAAGACGTTTGCCCGTCTCCTCCTATAAAGTTTATGGGTTGATTAAGATCTAGTGGGACTGGTGGTACACTTGCAGCTTTAACCAACTGGTCTGGATTTGTACCTAAAATATATGGTGTAAACGCAGCCATAAATTACCTCTTTCAAGATTGGTGATATGAGAATTAATTTCTTGTCTATCTTTTTCATAGACTAAAAACAGTTAATTGTTAATAATCTAAGAGAATATTTTACGAGCGTAAAATATTTAAATTGGTCAGATTTGTTGCAGATATTTCGCTAACACAGCAGCAGGGCAAACGCATCTAAAGTATAAAAATCCTTTTTGATCATTCTTGGAAACCAATAATCAAAGCCAGGTTTGGAAATTTTCATTTAACCAAATATTTGAGGCTTTATTTTCTAACATCAACTAAAATTTATAGCCAAAAATTGAAAATCAAAATTCCAAAAGGCTTTGAGCAATTGAGTTTTCCTACTCTGAGAGAAAAGGGTTAAATACTCTTGGTATTGCAACCAATCAAGAACCGCTATAGCTAAGTTGTGGTTCAAATGCAGGTAAGCCTGTAATTTGAGGCTCCATATTAATTAACAAACTGGTTTGGGAAATTATTCCAAAAATTCAAAAAAATTTTCTATTAGGCGATCGCTCAGGGCATTAATTCGTCTTGTTCTTTTAAAATGAGCGAAAGGACAGTCATAACTGGTAACCGTTCACAGGATAGGAAACGCTACAGTTAAAAATGGGTTGGTGAGGGGTAGATTAAGAGGCATGGATGAAAACTGCCTCGCCTACGGAATTGAAATTTCCGGTTCAGATTGGGAAAAGACTCCAGCCAGCATCAAACAACTGATGGAGAAAATGAGGCAGTATATAAAGCAATCAGAAAAAAGGCTGGCTTATTTAGAAGCCAAACAGCAAGAGTATAAAGTTCTCAAACTACCGCTCACGCTACCTCTCCCAATCCACCAGCACCCCATCCACAATCGCAATGCCCCACTGCGAAAACTTTGCCAGCAGTTTCTTGATCACGATCTGCAAAGCCGGATCATCATTCCAACACTCCTGCAAAAAGTCAAAGCCCGGATTCTCCCCCGAATTCGCCGCTCGATTTAGTTTTTCCCTTCTTACAGGTCGCATATTTGACCGCGCAACAATCGCCTCATGCGACCATTTTTCAGCCCTAAGGACAGGCGCGGCGGAACTTTCACCCTCATCAACTGTTTTGATTTCTACACCCGAAACTTGGTTTTCTCCCGGCAAGAAAGCAGATTGACCCTGTTCTACTTGACCCGGTGTTTGATTAGCGATCGCTAAACTTGAAGAAAATTCATTTTGAGCAACGGGCGCGGCGGAACCAGTACCTTGATAACAGTCTTTCGGCTCATCACCACAATTTTGGCTTTCTTCTCTCAACGAAGCAGATTCACCCTGTGCATTATCCACAAGCGCCAGCGTCGTGCAGTCCATTGCCACAGGCAAGTCTTTCTCTTTCTCTGACACGCTTTCAACAGTCTGAGGCGAAGCGCCCCCTAAGGGCGCGTGAGCCGTCTCCTCACAGGGCAAAATCTCATTTAGCGTGTCAGAGTTACACCTCACAAACTCTACAAAAGAGTTTGTGAGGTGTTCCTGAGTAGTTCGTGAGGTTTCCTGAAACCCCTGCTCTGGCTGACTTTTACCTAAAATAGACGCTTTATACAAAGCACGCATTTCTTCAGAGCCAGCATCTACCTCTGAATCCCTAGCATTTGATTCTCGTTTTTCAGAATTTGGTTGCTGATTTTCAGCATTGGCTTTCTCCCAAAATCCTTTCATCCGGCTACCATGCAAATTCTGCACCATCCACTTCACTGTCTCCCGTCCATCCTGAATAGACTTGTCGGGTTTGAAGATGAACAACCCGCTTTCGGAAAGAATTTTCTTCGCAGAGATAAAAGTACTGTACCCCAAAGCAGAAGTCAGGGGCATCCACCGAGAACCGTAGGGGTCAGCTGTCCAGCACTCTTGCCATAGTTGATTAACGGAGGGTTTTTGCTGCGATGCCCACAGCATATCTTCAATCGGGATAATCACATGAAGCCGCTTGTACGGGGATTGTGGTTTATTAGCAACAGCCTTTTTGGACTTGGGACGAGTAATAGTTGCAGTCATTGTACAATCTCCTGTTATGTTGACGCACGGAAATTTCCCCCACTGTGATTGCGGGGCTTGGTACTTGTATTTGGTTGTCTAAAAAGTCACCGATACACTGGAAACCTATTGAGGTTGCCACAATCGCAATTCGTCTCGGAAATACCTATCAGTCTTTTTCGATTCGTTCTGCCAGTGATCCCATGCAACGATTACCTCATCTCCCAAATCCTGAATCACTTCTCCTTTGGCCACATACAAAGTACGATATGGGTCAGCATGGGCAACGATAGAACCAACTTGAATTGTTGGAGGTTCAGTAGATGCTTTCTGGAGAGCAGTAATTAACTCTGTCTCCTGGGTAGTCAATTCTGGTAGATAATCTGATTTAATCACCTCATACTCTTGCGCCACTGCCCAATAGTCCTGCCAAGTACACTCAGGCTGTGAAAGTACCTGCCGAATATCGCTAACCGCCTGGGGAAGCATTTCTAGTTGCTCGGCTCGATATGCGATCGCTCCTTGTGTCGGTTCACTCCCCAGAATGATTGCCGCAGCTTCGAGTGCTTGGGTGTTGTTCATAGCACTGGCAAGGTTTTTTCAATGCCATACCCATCAATCGTAGACATTCTTGGGCATTCTCTTTAGGCGGTTCTTGGGCTAGCGATCGCAAATCAATAGTTTTCTCCAGGGCTTGCTGGACTTTCTTGTTCAACGCTTTAGCCCCTTGTTTAGTATAAGTATTCCCCCAATCTTGTCCAGTCTGAGGCTCAAAAGAATTTTCCAAATCCTGAATACGCTGCCTAAGCTGCTGATTCTCAACCTCCAGCTTTCTCAACCCCTCCATTTCATCCAGCCGTTGCTGTAACTGGATGTTTTGCTCTTTCTGCTGCTTGTACAGGTTTTGCAAAGATTGGATTTGCTCTTGTACCTGGGCTTCAGCTTTGGCTGCGGACTCTGTTTGCAAACCAATCCTCATTTCTTGGGAGAGTCGCTCTAGCTCCTGTTTATGGCGTTCTTCAATAGCAGCGATCGCCTCAGAATATTCTGCGGGGTAAGTGCGCTCTCTGGGAAATTGGACACTAGCGGCATCCAAATCAGTATTGTTGATAAGCAGCCTCTCACCATCCGCAAAGGTAACAATCTGCTGCCAGTGATTTGGTGCGTCTGCTTCAATCACTCCCGATTCCCTATAACGAGGGTGTGACTGTTGTGAAACTGTGACAATAGCTTTTTGAGGAACCACTGGTTCTTGAATTTTGGGAACCAGTGGTTCCTGAATAGATTGCTTTTTGCGTGGAAGTTGAGGAACCACAATATTTGCAGCAGCCGCAAAGTCTGAAACACTTGGGTCAGGGTTATCTTTGAGAGCGATCGCTACAGCTTGTTTTAGTTTTTCTGGTTCCTTGACTAAGCGAAGTAACGGACGAGCCTGGCGCTCATTTTTGATGTGTCCCCCCAACTCGCCAACTGCGTCTATGACCTTTTTAGCTCCTAGCAGTTGGTTGATTCGCCGATATCCACCCCAGGCGTATAATTCACGCTGGCAGTATTCTTCAAAACTTTTATATCCAGCTTGCAGGTAAAGCTGTTGTTCCCTCATCTGGAGGATTTCATCTACCGCTTGCCATTCAAATCGGTCGATTGCGGTGAAGGTTTCCTGAATGCTGGTGTTGAGATTGCTGTAATCGAGTGTGCATAGTGCAGAAAGATTTGATATTGTTTGTGTAGTCATGAACTTACAAAATGGTTCGTGAAACTACCCTCCCCAGCGATTGTTTTCGACGCACGCGCTGGGGGGTTTTATTTTGTCATGACATTTAGACTAACATAGTATGTACAAGATGAATTACAAAAAACTAAACCCGCCTAATTGTCGGCGGGCTTTTCTTTGATGCTGTCTAAAATACGATCGCGCATTTGCCTGAGAGACTCGTTTTCCTCTCTCAGGCGGCCAATTCCCCCAAGAGTTGCTGCTTGAGTAAAGCAATCTCACCTCCGAGTTCTTTCTTCAGTTCTGCTTTGAGTTCTTCTCGTAGCCCCTTTCTAAGCTCTTCTAACTCATCATTTCGGGCTAGTACTCCCAAGTAACTGTCAATCAAATCCAAAAGTACCTCAGAGGCGTTTTTCCCCTCCTCCTTGACTTTATTCATAAAAGCTTCTTTCTTGTCAGTGCTAATTCGTACCATTATTCGATTGTCTGCACTCATATATTATCCCTATTAATACATTCACCATCCTCAAGCTATCAGTCTCCTCAAGTCATGACAAGTGTACTAACAATATAGCCTTGTGACTGCAATTTCTTAGTTGTTTTTGTCAACACAATTGTGTTGACAATGTGCATCATATGTCTATACTTAGTTTAGACACAAAAACAAAAGACGACCGCCCCAGTCTCGCAAACCAAGCGATCGCCTTTTGACCCTTTACAGGAATCTATATTATGACGCAATCCGTTTGCACACATCAAGCACCTTCAAGCTTTAAGCTTAATCAAATAGTCACATTTGCAGATGCTCCCTTCAAAGATGAGCAAGCGTTAGCCCAAGCAGAACTATACAGCCACCTCGAATCCCAAGCCGAAGCTGTAGCTCCAACCCAAGATCCTCTCACCAGCAGAGATCGCCGCATCATTGGCGAGATTATCGAAGTCCAACCCGAATCAGTTCGCACCATCTGGATAGAAGGCGGGATTACGGTATGGGTGCAGTTTGTCGGTGGCGGACGACTACCATTTGACCGCAACTGGTTCGCTACAAGAGTGGCACAAGTAAAAGCGACTCTACCAGAAACGTCACGGGAACGGAACGAGCGCCTGAGCGATGAATTGGAAGAAGCTTGCACTGTTTTTGGTCTGTACCACGGTGAGATTAACTGGCTATCATTCAGCACCAAACTCTTTCAAGACGGGCGTTTGGTCGGCTTCGTCGGGTGCAATCAAGAAGCGTGGTATGCAAGACCGAGACAGTACGGACTCAATCGTGTGGCTCCGAGCGCTGAACAAGTGATTGGACTGCTGGGAGTACGAGCAGCAGCGGCGGCGTAAGTTGCTGAAGTGAGAAAAGGGCGATTGCACACCAAGACAACTGCAATAGCCGATTGATGCAGCAGTTGGACTAGACAACTTCATGAAGGTGGCAAGGGTATCAAAAGCGACTACAGAAGAAGAGTTGCTTGATATTGAATTTGATTCGCTCACGAGTGAGGATTGGGAGCAATTGAAGAGATACCTGCCAACGCCAGAAACTAGCGATTTGGTAGCAGCTTAAGGAAAAAGGTGGGTCTTGACAGCCCAACTCCTCAATATAAACTATTTAGCTTCATAAGTAATACCAATGGAAACCACAGAAATACTGAACCAGTTCAATTCGTGCTATCTGAAGATTCAGGCGATCGCTCAAGATGAAAACTGGCTTTTGTTGATTGCCGACAAGAAGATTGACCCAGAAGCAGCGACTCACTTAGCCGATGTTCTGCATTACTTGAGTGAGGCAATGGGTTGTGTAGAAGAAATCGTTGAAGTCAAGTTTAATCAGGAATCAAAATTATGAAACTCTACGCAACCACTATTCCTCAAGCTTTGCCAAGTTGGGCAACTGTTATATCGAATAATGCAGATTTTATTGAGATTCAAATCAATAATGAAGACCCTGGCTTTCACTCAATCATCGAAGAATTATCTACTGAAATTCAACCAAGAATTGTTGGTGTAAAAGCTCGTGATTTATGTCAAATACTCAGCATTGAGATGGTTGATACTAACGAATAAAATTGACAACCAAAATTTAGTAAACCCAAACAAAATGAAATTCACAACTGTCTCTGTTAGCTACTCTAGGAAATTTAATCTAGGCGACTATGAATCGCTAGAACTGAGTTGTTCTCTATGGGCGCAAGTCGAGGATGGAGAAGACGCGGATGGAATAACACAATTCCTCTATCATCAAGCTAAAACTTCGGTAAAGCAAGCGGCAATGCCTGTTTTGAAAGCTTCAGAGTTTCAGATAAATAAAGCTAAGTCTAGCAAAAAAGTGTCTGGTGATATCAATGAAAGCGATTGGTAAGAATTTGGAGCCGGACAATGCAAGAACTAATCAAAGCTTTAATCAAGGCAAAGGCAGAGTTTAATCCCATTCAAAAAGACGGTACTAATCCTCACTACAAGCGCAAATATGCAACACTAGATGCTGTATTGGATGCTGTCACTCCTGGACTCAGTAAGCATGGATTAGTAATAATTCAAACTACTGAAATCTGTGAAGGTCAGACAACACTACAAACTCATTTGTTTCATGAATCTGGAGAGCGCATCACCAGCACTTATCCTTTACCTGAGATTGCTGACTCTCAAAAGTTTGGCGCAGCTTTGACCTATGCACGACGATATGCGGTTTGTGCAATTTTATCAGTCACGGCAGATGAAGATAATGATGCTGAAGGTGCTGGTACTCCTAAAAAGACTGAACAACCACACAATAATATTAGACCCCGCAAAGACAATCAACAATACAGTATTCAGCCAACAAAACAAGCTGTAACTCCGCCATCAATTAACCCAAAAGATTTGCGAGTCAAAGAAGTTCGCACACTTTTAAATTATTCGTTGGATTTGGTGAAAGAGTGGCTGCATTCTCGAAATGTTACGAGTCCAAGTGAGCTTGATTCTGTTCAAATTGATGAACTAGTGAAAACCATGTGTTTGGCTTGGGCTGGTAATAAGTTTGGACATCCTAATCATGCTGTTAACTCGTATCAGAAACACGTAATCGATGCTGTACTGCGAGGTGTTTCTGAAATGGAAGCGATTCAGGCATGGATGGAAGGAGCGCTTGCACAAATGCCTGAACTCAATTGAAGCAATCATATCTTCTCATAACACCAATAGGAAAAATATCATGCCGAGAAAATCCACTTATCCCACTCCTACTGACAATTCCTCACTATGCATACAATACCTTCGTCGTTGTGGGGGTAGCGCTCGATTGTGTCATATCAACTTCAGTCTGTCAGTTATTCAAACCTTGCTCAATCAAAAAAGAGTAAAGATTAGCAATACTGGTGCAGGGTTTTTTATTGAATTAGAGGATTCCAAATGACTAACCACAAACAAGTTGTTTACCAATCTCAATTAGACTACAAAAGTAAAATGGTTTCTCGCCGCCGTACTAGGAGAAGATTCAACCCCAGGATTTTTATCGACCGCACCATAGAAACAACTGCAATCGTCTCTCTGCTCTTAACTGGGTTTTCAGGAGTAGGGGCAATGGGGTGCTGGGGAATGGAGATTATTGAGACAAATGCTAACCCCAACATAATCATCTCTGGTTGGCAGTACCAGAAAAGTATTTGCTTGGGTGCAATGCTGGTAAGTTTTTCCGCCTTCTTAGGGACTTCTTTAGTCGGAGCAAGTCTCAGTATTCAACGAGATAAATTTTAGGGAGATAAACAACGATGGAAGTTAAGTTAACCAGATCAGAGATTCGGACTATATTGCAAGGTTGTCAACATACATTGCGGCTTGTTGGGAGTAGTAAGGATTATCGCAGGCTTCAATCATCCTCCTTCCTTTTCTACATCAAACGATGTAGCCCTAAATGATGCGTTCAATGTTTTGGAAGAAATAGTGGATGCAATTGATTGTGTACAGCAGGCAACTCAACAGTAAACAGAAAGAATCTAGATTTAGAGGAGTAAGAGAATGACATTAACCCTAGATAATCGCTCTCAAAACAAAGAATTGTCCCTGACGCAAGCATTACAGCAGATACAACAGCTAAACTCCAAAATTGCTGTGTTAGAGCAGCAGCATCTTTCTTATGTGCATCAGCAACAGAATTTGATTGCTGCGATTGCCGAAATCTGTGTTTCTCCAATGCAGGAAATACAAGCCCTGCGGATTCTGATTTATCGGGGAGAGGGGGAGTGTCGGCAGTACTTGCGTTCAGTGTTGGTGAAGCGAAAGAAGACTTTGTGAAGAAAAATTCAGCATTTAGGAATTAAATTATTACCAAAGAAAAGTTGATACCTCTCTGTGGAATGTAGTGCAACCTATAACGGAAGCTTATTATACGTTCACTGATACAGAAGATGCGATTAAAACTACATACTGATGACGACAAATGAATAATAATCAACAAATTGCTTACCCTCTGATTCAACAAGAGCATATTAAACGTCTAGGCACAAACAAATTAGCCCTGCTCCCTACTTACCGTCAACAAAAGCCTCTTGTAAGAAATCCGAGTTTGAGTGTTCGGATTCTAAACACAATCGCGGTTGTCTCTATTGCCAGTAGTTGCTTGTTTGGGATAGGCACGCTTTCCTGTTGGGGCTTAGAAATTATTGAGGCGAACACAAAATCAATTTCCCAGAGCAAGAAATATGAATGGCAGATACGAAAACATATCTGCTTGGGCTGGATGCTTGTCGGGTTTTCGAGCTTTGTTGCTAGCGCTTCATTTGGCGAAAAGCCTCAGCGACAAACCAATGAATAGTAAAGTATCAATTGCAACAAAGTAGTAATCACTGGTTCATTAAGCAAACAACGGTATTTTAAAGCTATGAAAGTACCTCAAATGATCGTCACAACAGTTCTAGCAATCACCTTTGGATACGTTGGCTCTCAATACTTCACTAAAAATATTATGAATCTATCCCACTAATAAAACCCTTTGAATCCAAATATGAATAGAAGCAAGATCAAGAAATGCATCAAAATATACTTTTCGACGTTCCCAGCGAACAACTAAACGACGATATTTACGTTGATAC
>JAESGI010000374.1_pt1 | contig 13854 bp, 8 predicted proteins | sample 9269671 | NCBI WGS metagenome assembly JAESGI01 (sample SAMN14515641, study PRJNA621666) | algae metagenome | isolation source: Nostoc indistinguendum CM1-VF10 and co-occurring heterotrophs from gravelly... | place: USA: Clark Mountains, San Bernardino, California | collected 1998-06-05 | reverse complement strand
ACGCACTCACACTAAACTAAAGTTATCTCTACTATATTTCTGAGTTTGCACTCAAGGCGGTGTAGAGACGATTTTCCTCCAAAGTCCTAAAGGGCTTGGGTTTCAATCAACGAACCGCACAATCTGGGCGTGCGACTTTCACCGCACCCAGCTTTCGATGTTCTTAACTTTCGTGTTTGCCCATATGGATGTAATCATGGCAGCTTTCGTGAAGAACTAGGAGGTTTTTAGGTTTCCAGTTATTGTGGTTTCCATCTACCGCAGATCAACGCGACGACGATGCGCCGAATGAACCAGATAATCCTGGCCATGTTACCAATGAGCGGCCGAGTGACCATGCCCTTGAATTTCTCGTTGGGCAGGCGTTGGCGGTAGTTATAGGACGATGTTGAGGTTCTTCCATACAGTAATACCTTGGGCAACGTTGTTTTGGTTGTTTTTTCGCAAGCATTTATTTCGTGGGAATGAGATATATTTGCTAGCAGGAGATGAAGTTGTAATAAGTAAATCAGGGAAACAAACTTATGGGCTGGATAGATTTTTTTCTAGCCTGGTTAGTAAACCCATATCAGGGCTATCTTTTTTTACATTATCATTAGTCAGTGTTGAGTAAAGGCGCTCGTTTCCGATTCAGATAGAACAGGTGATAAAGAGCGATATAGAAAAAAGTAGCCCGTCACCAACCAAAGAAATAAAATTGCAAGAGAAACGTGGGCGTGGACGACCAAAGGGGAGTAAAAACAAGAATAAAACCCAGGTAATTCTCACATCTGAATTACTCCGAATTCAGAAAATGATTAAGTCGCTATTTAAGTTATTAGCTAAATTTATTCCCCTTACTTACTTAGTGTTAGATGGACACTTTGGGAACAATAATGCTTTGCAGATGGCTCGTCAAGTTAACTTGCATATAATTTCTAAGCTTCGCTATGATTCAGCATTATATATACCTTATCAACACCCTGACCCCAATAGTTACTCTCGTCGTAAATACGGAGATAAAATTGACTACAATAACATACCTGACAAGTATTTATGTAAAAGCAGCATAGAGGGTAAAATCCAAACTGATGTTTATCAATGCACTCTCCTTCAGAAGGAATTTGCCCAAGCACTGAATATAGTTATTTTGGTCAAAACCAATCTTAATACTAATGCTCGTAGTCACGTAATTCTATTTTCTAGTGATCTAAAATTGTCATCTGAGAAAATAATTGACTACTACAAGTTGCGCTTTCAGATCGAATTCAATTTTCGAGATGCCAAGCAATTTTGGGGATTGGAAGATTTTATGAATTTAAGTCAAACTGCTGTAACTAATGCTGTTAATCTAGCATTCTTTATGGTCAACTTATCCCATCATCTTCTCGCGGATTTTCGTCTCCTTAATCCCGACTCCGGCATCCTTGATCTTAAGGCTCATTATCGTGGTTTTCGATATGTTCGTGAAATCTTAAAAATGCTTCCGGAAATGCCTGAGCCTATTTTACTAACCCAGATTTTTGCCAAGCTTACTTCTTTAGGACGTATTCATAACGTTTCCACAGGCGTTGAACCCTCGTAAATTGGCAAAGGTATTGTCTACAAAAAGTATTAAATTGGCTATATCTACTCAGGTAAAAGGTAAGTTCTACGAGTATGTTATTTAGAACCAAAGCCAGTCAAATTGCTAAAGGCTTTAAGAATCACCAAAGAGCTAAACAAACTTTCACCGTAGTGCCAATAGGAGCTAGCCATTGCTATGTATTCATGGCATTGATACTCAGCTTGATAAATTTTGGCTGTACTAACACCTCAAAATCTGACCAATCCTCTGTTATCGAGTCCTCTTCTGAAAGTAAAGTCTTGAAGGTATGGTGGGATAAAGGCTTTACCGTAGAAGAAGATGAAGCGCTACAACAAATCGTTAGTAACTGGGAAAAACAAACTGGCAAAAAAATCAAGCTTTCTTTTTTTACCAACGATGAGCTACCAAAGAAAACTAAAAGGGCAATAAAAGCTGGCAATCCGCCTGATATCTTGGTCGGTTACAATGCAAAAACAGAGTTGAATCCCCGACTTGCCTGGGCAGACAAATTAGTAGATGTCTCTGATGTAATTGAACCAGTCAAAAGTTTTTATCCTAAGACAACACTAGAAGATGTTCACTATTACAATAATGTCGCTCAAAAACGGAGTTACTATGCAGTCCCCCTTCATCAAGGGACAATTCACATCTTTTACTGGCGAGACTTACTAAAGCAAGTAGGTCGGAGCGAAAGCGATATCCCCAAAGATTGGGATAAATTTTGGGAGTTTTGGAAACAAGTGCAAGATGACCTGCGGGCAAAGCAAAAACAACTGCAACAGAATATTTACGGGTTAGGTTTTACTTACTCCATTGGAGCTTCTGATACTTACTACATGTTTGAGGAGATATTAGAAGCATACGATGTCCAGCTTCTAGACTCCAAAGGTCAACTCCTTATTGATGATCCTAAAGTGCGTCAAGGCATTATTAAGGGCTTGGAGTGGTATGCAAAATTTTATCAACAGGGGTACGTACCGCCAGATGCGCTAAATTGGTTAAATCCAGACAATAATCGCAACTTGCTAAACCGTGCTGTGGTTATGACACCCAATAATACCCTAGCGATTCCTATTTCTGTGCGTCAAGATCGCGATACCTACCTTAACAAACTTGGGACTCTAGAATTTCCTAACAAACCCAATGGCAAACCTATGCGCTACTTAGTCCTCTATAAAGAAGCAGTTCTGTTTGCTGAGTCTAAAAACCAGAAAATAGCCAAGAGTTTTCTAGGTTATTTAATCCAACCAGAGGTAATGGGAAGTTACCTTAAAGCTAGTGGAGGCCGTAATTTCCCAGTACTTAAGTCTGTCTGGAAAGATCCTTTTTGGACAGACCTAACCGACCCGCACATTTCGGTTGTGGCAAAGACATTAATCACGCGCCAAACGCGCTCATATTACAGTTCCCAAAACCCTGCCTACTGCATAGTTTTAGAGGAAAATGTTTGGGGCAAAGCTCTCCAACGAATACTTGTAGATCATATCACCCCAGAGCAATCAGCAGATGAGGCAATTAAGCAAATCAAGCAAATTTTTGCTCAATGGCATTAAGTTAGAGAAAAGGCAAGTTTAATTATATAAACTTATTTGTTGCTAACTTCAAAAATATATTTATTGTATCAATGGCAGATAAAAAGGTAATAAATTTTATATCAACATTAGCAGCGCTAACTTTTGCTAAAGGCCTATTGGATTTCAAACCTGAAAACTTCTCGTGTTTTTTCTCGGTTATTTTTCTTCGAGTCGCAAAGTGACCATCACTTATGAAGTTCTGGAATCAGCACCTGACCACTAAAGTTGCCAGTTCATTCTTGCTCTTGTCGCTGGTAAGCGTTGCTGTGGTTGGAGGAGTTGCCTTTATCAAAGCGAGGGAGGCTTTAAAGCAGGCTGCTTTTGATCGACTCAATGTAACTGCAACGCTTAAGGAGGAAGAAATAACTCGGTGGTTTGAAGACCAACAGCGAGATTTTCTACTTGCAACTCAGTCTCCAGACGTACAAGCAAATCTTAAGATACTCCTAAGTAGTGAAAAAAGTAACGCAAATTATGAGGCTGCTTACACTGTTGTCTCTAAATATTTAATTAGAGTCGTCAAACTTAAACCCAATCTCAAAGAAATTTTCATTCTCGATCGCAGCAATAGAATCATTCTATGCACTGACAAAAAGCGTGAAGGTCAGTATGAAATTTTAGGCAACATTACTTATATTAAGCAGGTTGAACGAGGAGATACTTTTAACCCAAATTTCTACGTTTCACTGTTGACTGGTAAACCATCAGTTACCTTGGCAACATCTTTGCGTAACACCGCAGGGGTAAGACAAGGTGTGATTTTAGCTCATCTGAACCTAGACCGAATTGATAGTATCGTCCGGGAACGCACAGGCTTGGGTAAAAGCGGCGAAACTTATTTAATTGGCTCCTTAATAACTAAAAACACCTTTATTTCTAAACCGCAAGTCAACACGCAAGACTTTCCTGAAGGAATTAGCAGTCAAGGTATTGATGAGGCAATGAGTGGAGTCAGAGGCTTTGGGCTTTATCGCAACTATGCTGGAGTGCCAGTTATTGGAATGTATCGCTGGCTCAATGATCAAGATTTGTCTTTACTGGTAGAAATGCATCAAGAAGAAGCCTTTGCCCCTGCTCGTCAACTGGCAGCGACTATTGTATTAGTAGGGTTAGTGTCTGTGGGAGGATTATTGATCGGAGTTTCTTGGCTGACGCGACAGTTGAAAATCTCTCGCGAACAGTTAGAAAATTACAGCTACCAATTAGAGGTGAAAGCCCAAGAAGCCGAAACTGCCAACCGTACCAAAAGCGAATTCCTGGCAAACATGAGCCACGAACTTCGCACTCCCCTCAATAGCATCCTTGGCTTCACCCAACTCATAACGCGCGATCGCTCTATCAATCCTTCCCATTTAGAACATCTAGAAATTATAAGTCGCAGTGGCGAGCATTTGCTGACCTTGATCAATGATGTGTTGTCAATGTCCAAAATTGAGGCAGGTCGAACAACATTGAATGAAAATAGTTTTGATTTGTATTCTTTGCTTGACTCGCTCCAAGAGATGCTGCAAATAAAAGCAGAATCTAAGGGATTACAACTGATATTTGAGCGTAGTCCCAAAGTTCCCCAATGTGTGCATACAGACGAAAGTAAATTGCGTCAAGTCTTAATTAACCTTCTTGGTAACGCCATCAAATTTACTCAATTCGGTAGTGTTAGTTTGCGCGTGAGAGAGAAGACTGAAAATTTGGAAACTTCTAATCCTCAATTCTCAATTCTCAGTCACCTTCATTTTGAAATAGAAGATACTGGTCTTGGCATTGCACCAATTGAGCTGGACAATTTGTTTAAACCATTTGTCCAAACAGAAGCCGGTCGCAAATCTCAACAAGGGACAGGTCTGGGTTTAACTATTAGCCAACAATTTGTACGCCTCATGGGTGGTAACATTACTGTTAGGAGTACTTTAGGTCAAGGAACAATTTTTACTTTTGAAATCAAAATTAGCCCAGCAGAAATAACTGAAGTTCAAACTCGACAGTTATATCAGCGAGTAATTGGTCTAGAGGCTAATCAACCGAAATACCGAATCTTAGTAGTAGAGGATAAATGGGAGAATCGCCAACTCCTAGTCAAGATGCTTGCATCGCTTGGCTTCGAGGTGCGTGAAGCTGAAAACGGTAAACAAGGAGTAAGCATCTGGGAAACCTGGGAACCGCATTTAATTTGGATGGATATGCGGATGCCAGTGATGGATGGGTATGAAGCCACCAAACAGATCAAGGCTCATTTAAAAGGTCAGGCTACCGTGATCATTGCTCTGACTGCTAGTGCCTTTGATGAGGAACGAACTGTGGTTTTATCTACAGGCTGTAACGATTTTGTGCGTAAGCCCTTCCGAGAAGAAGTAATTTTGAAAAAGATGGCGAAATATTTAGGGGTGCGTTATGTCTATAAACAAGAAGCACCTAAACAAGTCCAATTAGCAGAAAGTTCTGACCTTGAGCTTTTCTCATTAGAAAAAGCGTTGACTAAAATGCCCTCTGGGTGGATAGCACAGTTACACCAAGCGGCACTACGTACAGATGAAAAGTTGATTTTCAGCCTGATTGAGCAAATTCCTGAAGAATCTGCACCTCTGGCTAATGCCTTGGCTGATTGGGTCAATAACTTTCGCATTGATAAAGTCATTGATTTAACACAACCAGAACAAAATGGATAAAAATCAGGTTCAGCCACCCAAAGCAAATATTCTACTTGTTGATGATACTCCAGACAATCTGCGACTTTTATCTGCCATGCTAACTCAACTGGGGTATGAAATTCGCAGAGTAATTAACGGGCAAACAGCTTTAAAAACAGCACAAGCTGCTCCACCCGATTTAATTTTGCTCGACATCATGATGCCAGATATGAATGGCTATGAAGTCTGTCAACATCTGAAAGCTTCAGAGAAAACCCGCGACATCCCGGTGATTTTTATTAGTGCTTTGGATGAAGTACTCGACAAAGTTAAAGCCTTTGCCGTCGGGGGAGTGGATTACATCACCAAGCCGTTTAGTGAAGAAGAGGTTTTTGCCCGTGTTGAGAATAACCTGACTATCCGCAGGCTACAAACGCAACTCACGGAGCAGAATGTACGTCTGCAACAGCAAATTATCCTTAGCGAAGCTTCCCAAAAAGCTCGCCAAAAAGCAGAGTCAGCACTGCGACTAAGCCAGTTCTATTTAGACAAATTTAAATATCCTATCTATTTTGTGAATTCGGATGCCCAGTTTGTATATGTGAATGAAGCAGCTTATAGTACTCTGGGGTATACCCGCGAACAACTGCTAAGTATGACTGTTCATGATATTGACCCAAATTTTCCAGCAGTTACTTGGCAGTCAAAATGGCAAGAATTTAGACATAAAAACTCTTTCACTTTTGAATCTACTCACCTTACTCAAGATGGTCGAGAAATAAGCGTGGAAATAACCATCAATTATCTGGAGTTTGACGGTCAAGAATACCATTGTGTCAGTGTCCGCAACATTTAAATTCGTTAACAGGGGTAAGATCACCGAAGCTGACGTTTGCCGCCACATAACAGCTAAAACCCTTGCTGTATAAGAGTAAGAAATTGTAAAATACAAATGCAGTTTAATTGATCTTCAATTAAATTGAACATTGATATTGCATTTGATGAAGATGATTCTCGAATTAGAAAGTATAATGCTCCTCATAATATGGCAATTATCCGACAAATCTCTTTAAAGTTTTAAAATCAGGATAAAACACTAAATTATTTATTGCTACTCACATCATGTTCGGCTGATTAGTTATAATTTCTGCACCTGTGCAAAACCCTTTCTCTCCCTGCTCCCTGCCCCCTTGCAGTCTTAATAATAAGTTTTTAACGAACACGATAGACTCTCTGTGAGCAGTCCTTACCATACTCGAAGAAAGTTACTATCCCCAATCCTAAAGCGAGTATTAATACCCAAACGAGTGCGCCTACAAAAAATAATCTTTGAAATCTGGCAGCTTTTTGCTCTTGAATTAATCGAGCTTTAACTTCTTTAGCACGCTCTGCCTCTAACCACGTCTCAACTTCTCGTCGATCACATTCTTGGCTAGCCGCTAAAAAATGATAATCCAAATCGCTCAAGCTTTTGCCCTGTGACCAAGCTAGAGCCTCAAGCAAAGCTGGGCCGCGCAATAGCCGTGAATAGTCATCATGCTCTGAGGCTATCCATGCATCTAATGCTTGGGAGTAGGGCCGCAATTTGGCTAATTGTTTTTCTACCCAAGTTTGGTTGAAAACCTTTTGATAAATGCGGTTTTTGACTATTAGTTGCCCTTGCACTTTGGTCACTAACCCTGACAACAGCAGCTGGATTTGCTCTTCTCCATCATTAGAGGATATTTGAATACCCTGTAAAATTTGCTGATAAAGTCCCAACAAAGCTCCAGTACGTTGCTCATTTCTGAGTAAGCGATCGCGGATTGTCTTCAAATGCTCCGGTTCATCATTGGCTTCCCAATTATCAAGGATGTGCGTTTGCACTAATTTTTCTAAAATTAACGACGGAAATTGGTAATAAAAATTTATCAGATGATAATTAATAATGGGTAAATGATGATCTAACTTGTAGCGATCGTCAGTTTCCAAGCTTCTATGCTTCTCCCCTCCTTCGCTATTTCTTTCCTGCACCACTATCTGACACAACTTTTGAGTGAGAAACGGCTGACCATTCGTCCAAGCCAAAATCTCTTTGAGAACAGCCATAGGATTAGCTACCTTACCCTCTAAACCTGCTGCTAATGGTTCAACTTCTGTCAACATAAAGCCGTGCAGATCAATAGATTTACCTATATTAAATGGGGTACAATTTTGGTCAGCAATCAAATCCGAGGGCGTTGCTACTCCGAACAGCGCCCAGGTTAAGCGGTTATATTCTGGATTTTCGGCTCGCTGGTTGTAGCAAGACCGAATAAGAGTAAAAAAATCGATAACTGGAAAATTTAGTCCCAGAACGCTATCAATTTCATCGACAAAAATAAAGATTTTTTCACTCCTGAGGTGGACTAACAAAATATCTTCGACAAATTGACTCAATCTCTGCAATGCAGATAAATCTTCTCGCTCTGACCACCAGGCTTTTAAATTTACTTTTTCCCATAGATCAAAACCTCTTAATAAATCAACTATTATGCCCTTATACCATTGAGAAGGAGTAATATTACTGCTGCCGATGCGGGTCATATCAATAGAAGCACAACTGAAACCTGCTTGTTCTAATCGATGCTTTGTTCGTAACCGCAAGCTCGACTTGCCCATCTGTCGAGAACTAAATACATAACAAAACTCACCGGAAATCAAAGTATTATAAAGTTGAATGTCAGCCTGTCGTTCCACATAGGTGAGAGCATTTGTTTTGAGACTGCCGCCAACTTGATATTCATACATATTCATTTAAAACCTCCAGAAAACGCCCACTGAAACTTAGGTGACTTAACACTTAATCAGGTATCTGGGCTTTAAAAACCCAGAGTATGCCAAGCATATTGTGGTGGGTAGTTTATAACTTAATTTAATTGCTCACGAAAATATAATCGATACAATTCACATCTAGGTATCGCCCGATTTCCCTTAAGTTTTACCAAACCCATACTTTCTAATTTATAGGCAGCGATCGCTTCTAAGGGCACACCTTCAACAGATGTAACTACCGATTTGAGTGATGCTGCTAGTTCCGGATGTCCTTGGAGGTTTGCTAGATGATGCCGTAAATGGTTGCTATAAATTCCGGCGATTGTGGGAGCTTCTTCCAGTAGCTGTTCTAGGGTTAGCTCTTGACATCCCAAGTTATAAAAAGCGATGCGAGCAAGATAGGGATGACCACCAATCATAGCGAGTAGAGGAGCTAAATTTTTCACTCCTGCCTCGTCTTTAGCCCAATCGAGTCGATGACGCAGTGCCAAATCCTGCATCTGCTCTAAACTAAATTCTGATAAATTAATCGCTAGCCCAACATTGAAAGGAGATTGATTAATATCTAACGGGATATAAGCTTCAGTGGCATGAACTACCACTAATCGGAGTTTTCGCCAGATTTCCAGTTCGGAAGCGTCCTCATACCAAGAGCGCAGCAGTGGTAGAAAGTCGCTACAAATTTCTGGATACTCGAAAATTCGATTCACTTCATCTAAAGCCAAAACTATCGGAGAATCGATTTGCTGTAGCACATATCCTTGTAAATATAAGGTGCAGCTTACTTTGCTGCCAATATCCTCATCCCAATAATCATCCAACCTTGGTTCTAGGTTTAACTGTCGACTGACATTGGCACAAAACCACCGGAGGAATTTTTCTAAGCTAGTGAAAACTTGACTATCTGCTCTCTGCAAACTGATCAGCACAGTTTGTACCCCACTCTGTCTTGCATAAGCCAGAATTCTGTGCATCAGGGAGGTTTTCCCCATTTGACTAGGGGATTTGATTCGGATCAGGCTTCCGGGTTTATTTATTTCGGCATAGGTGCGTTCTTCTATGGGAGGACGTTCAACATAAAAATAGGAATTGAGCGGTACTGAACCACTAGGAATTTCTAAGAAATCGGAATTGAGGATTAGGGATTTTTTTGGCTCTAGTTCCCTGGTTTCTAAAGAAAAGCTTGATATACCCCTATTCTCAGAGATAATTTCAGGTTCCCCTGTTTCTTTGCTTAATTGCTGATAATTTCTCAATACTGCCTGTGCATTCTGAGATTTTATTTGAAAAACGCTACTTTGTGATTCTGCTGAGTCGGTGCGACGCGATCGCCTTCTTAAAACTGACCTAAAATTACTTTTTGTGACCTCTTCATCCAAAATCTGTGATAGTAACTTCCATAATTTAGAACCTACATCTTTTATGTAATTAGCGTCATAACCAGACGTTTCTGCTATCTCTGAATAAGTTTGCCCTTCCCAAGCTTTCCGAAATACTAATTCCTGAACCTCATTTAAGCTTTTTTTTAGAAATGTATCTAAAATTACTAATCCTTCCTCAGCACTCATTTGTAAAAAAAGTAATAAAGTTTATTTTAGATATGACTTTAACGGACTTTTTCATACTTTTTTTACTTATTTACTTAAAATTAATATAAAAATATGTCGAGATAGAAGTAGGTTATCCTCGATCAACAGCAGATATCAAGTTGTTTATACAGCATTCGTGTTCGCAATTCGCAATTAAGAAACTTAGATGCAGCAAGACTTTCCTGATTTACATCTGTTGCCTCATTTTGGAGAATTGGTATAAGACGATGGAAGCGACCGCAGGAGACGCGGCGATGCAGAAGAATTTGGATTGGTGACAAACAATCTGTAGCTCTGCTCAAATAATTTGCTGCTCTACAACAAAACAGACTTTTTGTGACTAAATAATACCAAGCAATTTGAATTTTCTTTCCGACTTCATACTATTAAAGTCTTTTTCGGGCTGTGTTTTTCTTATTAAAAGCTTAATTTAGATTCAGGTGTAGAGCGACGAATTATTTGACCGCAGCGACAAATTATAAGTCAAGTTCTTCATGACTGTAAGCTTTACTGTCAGGGCATCTAATTTTTAAGCTCTACACTAGCAGTTTTAAAGAAACCCACAACTAACAAACCGGGATATATCACCATGACTGATAAGTTCTCTCGCAGTCAAATTCTTAAGGCAAGTGGTGCATTCATTGCTGGAGCCGCCGCCGCCAAAGGTCTTCCCCTTGTTGTTGGTAATGAGCCAGCACAAGCACAGACAATTGGAACATTCGCTGAGGTTCGTGTAGCTTCAAGTAATAATCCTCAAGTTACTATTGTACAGATTAATAATAACGATTTCGCCCGATTGCGGTTCTCGACGTTTGGTAAATCCGCTTGGGATATCGCTACTGGTGGTTCCAACAACGTGATGAATTTCTTTAACCCAGCAGTCAGGGGTAATGTGATGACCTTGACTACAACTGGCAATCTCTCAATCACTGGTGTATTCGCCCAGGGATCATCCAGAGAATTGAAGGAAAATATTACTGAACTTTCCAGTAAAGAAGCACTTGAGACACTAGCTGACCTAAGCCCTGTCAAGTTCAAGTACAAAGCTGACACAGAAAAAGTACAACATATTGGCTTCATCGCCGAAGATGTTCCAGAGCTTGTAGCAACCCCTGATAGAAAAAGACTTAGTTCTATGGATATTGTAGGGGTACTAACCAAAGTTGTTCAAGAGCAGCAGCAGACAATTTTGGCATTGGCACAGAAAGTAAAAGCTTTGGAGGAACACTAGTATTTTCATACTTTTCTTAAAACTGAACTACTAGTAGCTCATTGTTCACTTAGAAATCCAGAATTAGGAGAATCAATCATGGCAGTAATTTGGACCCCAGGCCCAGGACCAACCAATAGAGCAGATATAGGTACTAGTGATGCCGCTTCTGATAACTTTAATGGTTTCGGTGGAAATGACACCCTCGATGGTGGCGCTGGTGATGATACCTTACGAGGTGGTCCTGGCAATGATCTCTTACAAGGTGGCGATGGTATCGACTTTCTATTCGGTGGGGCTGAGAGCGATACCCTAATCGGAAATCGTGGCAACGACACTTTCACTGGCGGAGCAGGTAACGACCGACTGATCTGGAACAACGGAGACGGTAGCGACAGAATCAGTGGTAATGCTGGCGATGACGTGGTTGAAGTCAACGGTGCCGCAGCTGCGGGAGACACTTTCCGTCTGGAACAAGATGCCCAAGGAAGAGCAATCTTTGATCGACTCAACCTAGTTCCTTTCACCCTGACTGTAGACGGTGCAGAGAGCTTTGAAGTCAATGGTGGTGGAGGCGATGACATCTTCGATGTTAACAACCTAGCGGGAACTAGCGTCAGTGCAGTCAGCTTTACAGGTGGTGCTGGCAATGACTCTCTTGATGGTAGTGGTACATCAACACCTTTAACTGCCTCTGGTGGAATTGAAAATGACACCCTAATTGGTGGAACTGGAAATGACACCCTAATTGGTGGAACTGGAAATGACTTGCTACGAGGTGGCGATGGTATCGACTTTCTATCCGGTGGAGCCGGGAGCGATACCATAATCGGAGATCGTGGCAACGATACTTTCACTGGCGGAGCAGGCAACGACCGACTGATCTGGAACAACGGTGACGGTAGTGACAGAATCAGTGGTAATGCTGGCGATGACGTGGTTGAGGTCAACGGCGCCGCAGCTGCGGGAGACAACTTCCGTCTGGAACAAGACGCCCAAGGAAGAGCAATCTTTGATCGGCTCAACTTAGTTCCTTTCACCCTGACTGTAGACACCGCAGAGAGCTTTGAAATCAATGGTGGCGGAGGCGATGACATCCTTGATGTTAACAACCTAGCGGGAACTAGCGTCAGTGCAGTCAGCTTTACAGGCGGTGCTGGAAATGACTTTCTTGATGGTAGTGGCACAACTACACCATTAAGCGGCTTTGGTGGTAACGGCAGTGACAGCCTCTATGGTAGCGCTGGCAATGACGTCCTTAATGGTGATGCTGGTAGTGATGTCTTAAGGGGTGGCACTGGTAATGATATCCTAACAGGCGGTGGTGGTAGCGATCACTTCGTATTCAACTCAGGCGCTCAATTTAGTGCTGGTAGTTTAGGCGTAGATGAAATTACTGACTTCAACCGCAATTCTGACAGAATTGTTCTGTCTCGGACAACTTTCGTCGGACTCAACAATCTGTCTGATATTAGGATAGTAGCTAATGATACAGCAGCTGCAACTAGCTCTGGAATCATTACTTACAGCCTTGGAACTGGCAATTTGTACTTCAACCAAAATTTGACATCACCAGGCTTTGGCACAGGTAGTCTGTTTGCCAACATTGATAACGATAACAATGCATCCACAACACCACCTGTGTTGAGAGCTATAAACTTTGAGATCGTTGCTTAATTAAACAGAATCTAAGACATGTCTGCAAGTTTGCGGCTAGATCCCAATAACTGCAATCATCAGCATTGCTAATTAGGGGTCTTGAATCCTCCTCACACATAATGTGTGAGGAGGATTACAATTTAAACTATGGGAGTTCAACAAAGCTAAAAAGCCAGCGCAGGCAAAGCAGGTAAATCTTTAGGGTTAATATCTAAAGGAGTTTTCTTCTCTTGGTAAGTGTAAGCGACCAGCTCAGCTAAAAGGTTAACCTTCTACAGCCATACTCGCTAAAGTGGTGGTGATGAATTTTGGCGTTCACGTTCACGGAGCGTCTCTGAAAGAGAAGTGTGCCGAAGATATCGCCTGATTTAGCTCTGGTTTGCTTGGGTCGAACTCTACTGCAATGACCGGACGAATCCTGGCTTGCACCATTCCAGCTTCAATCCCGCCGCCACCAGCGAATAGCACAACAGCGATCGGAGCATTATCTGGAAGTGTTGGTTTTTTAGGCGTTGCTGAATCATGGGATGATTTCGCCCAATTTAGAACGAATTACCAATAGTTTCACCCGCCAATTCATCCCGCATTTATGCAACGCCGTTTTTTATATGTGTTATCAAAATTTTTGCAGACATCTAATCTTGGTGATGGCTTTTTGGTTTTCGCTTTTTTGATAAGGGCTATTGGAGTCATATACCAGCCGCCTCTTTCACCAAATCATCTGGTACTTCAAAAATCCCCAACCGCCCAATGTAAGGGTGCGATTCGTTCACTCGAAATGAATAGAAATATTCAGGGATGAGTGACATTTGAGAGATAACCCCAGTGGGTTGAGTTC
>JAESGI010000373.1_pt1 | contig 13947 bp, 16 predicted proteins | sample 9269671 | NCBI WGS metagenome assembly JAESGI01 (sample SAMN14515641, study PRJNA621666) | algae metagenome | isolation source: Nostoc indistinguendum CM1-VF10 and co-occurring heterotrophs from gravelly... | place: USA: Clark Mountains, San Bernardino, California | collected 1998-06-05 | reverse complement strand
GATGAATTAAGACAATTTATCTGGAAGCGTTTGGAGAAATTAAACACATCAACTGTTGCTTCTATCACAGGGTGGGATTTTATTCTTGATGCTTTATTTGAATCAAATTTTTCGTGAATTGGTATGAGGTGGCGCAAGTAGATGTTGATCCAGGTCGAACTACCCGTGGTGGCTCCAGCTATATTGGAGTTGCTGGCAACATTGGTTTAGGCGGTGATTCAGCTATAGGTGAAGGCAGCTTTATGGTGATCAGCAAAATTGGGCTGACGCGTACCATATCTGTACGACCATCTGTGGCGATTGAGGACGACCCCGTTATTTTGGTTCCTCTCACCTATGACTTTAACTTTCGGACAGCAGATGCTTTTGAGGATACATTCGCTGTAGCACCATACGTTGGAGCTGGCGTAGCAATTGAAACTAGCGATGATGCAGACGTTGGCTTGCTTTTATCGGGTGGAGTAGATGTTCCTTTAAATACTAACCTCACGGCAACAGCAGGAGTGAATGCGGCGTTTTTAGACGAAACGGATGTAGGACTGATGATCGGAGTTGGTTACAACTTTACTGGGTTGTAAAGAAGACTATAATAGCCATTTGGAAAATGATTGCGATAGATGTTTTTTTTGAATTGCTGACTGAGACGCGATCGCACTTTAACAAAATCGATGATGTATAAGGGAATTCCAGAAAATAAATTATCCAATTTACTCAGATAATATATATTTTCTTTCTCCCCCTGCCTACACCGCGATAGGATATTTTTTTAGTTGGAAGTCCCTAACTGGTGCGGCTGTTAGTCAAAGGACATCCGGCGTAATCATACCGTAGCTATTCGTAACTAGATGAACAAAAATATTTAGAGTCATTGCGATTGCTCGCAATGACATTTGACATTGTGTAATTAATTCGGTTTATTTAACTCTTGGGGTAAATAACTGCTCGATCATCACAAGTTAGTCATGTTTTCGCTCTAGCCTCTATCAGTATCGCTCTGCTAATCCTACATTACTATCGAGTTTTATACTGCCCTGACTTGTAACAGCCCCAAATACAAAGTTTTATCAAAATAGGTTAGACGGAGCGAATCTGTTGCTTAAACCTTGCTTTTGATAGATGTCATATAAAACTGAAAAGGGCATAACCTAAGTTATATAAATTTGATTACAGCGCTCAGGGTTGCTTCTACAAGCAAACATTTTCATGAGAATTCTGTTGGTTGAAGACGATGATTTGCTTGCTCAAGCTGTAGCAAGATATCTTACCAAACAAAATTATGTGGTTGATATTGCTGCTGATGGTGAAGCCGGCTGGGAATTGGTTAATGTCTGTAACTATGACCTGATTTTGTTAGATATTGTTCTACCAAAGTTAGATGGCATAAGTCTTTGCCGACAATTACGGCAATCAGGTTATCAAATGCTAATTCTTCTTTTAACGGCAAAAGAGACTAAAACTGATAAAGTTATCGGTTTAGATGCCGGAGCAGATGATTATGTAGTCAAACCATTTGATTTTCAAGAGTTATCAGCTCGCATTCGTGCTTTATTACGTCGGGGAAATACTTCTTTACCTCCAGTTTTGGAATGGGGAGCCTTACGTCTTGATCCTAGTACTTGTGAAGTGACTTATGCAGATATTGCTCTAAATTTAACAGCAAAAGAATTTAGCCTTTTAGACCTTTTTTTACGCAACAACCAACGCATCTTTAGCCGGAGTGCCATTGTAGATCAACTTTGGAGCGCTGAAAAAGATCCACCTGAAGAAAATACGATTAAATCTCATATCAAAAGTTTACGGCAAAAGCTAAAAGCAGCAGGTGCTAACTATGATTTTATAGAAACTGTCTATGGAATGGGTTATCGTTTAAAAGCTCTAGATCATGAGCAAAGTTGCCCGAAATCTGAGCCGGAAATAGATTTAAAGCAGGAGCAAATTCTACTAACAGCCATTGCTCAAGAACGGGAAAATTTCAAAGCTAAGGTTGGTTCGCGCATTGCAGTATTGAAACTAGCATCTGATGCTTTAAGAAAAGGTACGCTTGACGCTCAATTGCGGCAAAAAGCAGAGCAAGAAGCTCACAAGCTAGCTGGTTCCTTGGGTAGCTTTGGCTTTCCAAAAGGCTCGCTATTAGCTAATGAGATTGAAGATTTACTTCAAAATCAAAAATCTATTAGCCAAGCTAAATGTTTTTATTTAGATAAGCTCTTGATGGAGTTGCAACGAGAGCTAGAAAAAACCCTAGTTGAACAAACCCAAAATCTACTATTAGTAGTTAGTAATGATCAACAAGTAGTTGAGGAATTGATAAAAGAGGCTGAAAATCAGGAACTACAAGTTAAAATTGCGACTAATCTCACCGCCGCTAGAAGTATAATCCCATCTTTAAACCCTGATGTGGTGCTACTCGATCTTGATCTTGAGAAGGATAGTTTGAAGTTAATAACAGAATTATCCCAGCGAACGCCACAAATACCTATATTAATTTTTACAGAGCGAAATAGTTTTAGCGATCGCTTAGAAGTTGCACGAGCTGGCGGACGTGCTTTTTTGCAAAGATCCATACCTCCTAGCCAAATTTTGGAGTCAGTGAGTCGAATATTACAACAAACTCGTATTACCGAAGCGAGAGTAATGGTTGTAGACGATGACCCACAGACGTTAACTGTTATACAACAATCCTTAGAACCATTGGGACTTACTCTAAAAACTCTTGAAGATCCACGATATTTCTGGGATACTCTGACAGAATTTTCTCCAGATTTGCTAATTCTAGATGTGGAAATGCCTCATATCAGTGGCATTGAACTTTGCCAAATAGTACGTAACGATCCGTACTGGAAATCCCTGCCAGTAATGTTTCTGGTTGATAATTTAAAAGCAGATATTGTTGAACAAATATTTGCGCTCGGTGCCGATTATTGTCTAAGTAAAACTGCTAAAAAGTCACAACTAATTACTCGTATATTGAATTTTGTCAAGCGAAGATAACTAGTTAGAAATATAGCTTTAGTAAATAAAAAGTCTTCACAGCAAAAATATTAATTTAAAATGCAATTTTTATACTTAATCCCAATCTTTATTAGTGTCATCATTATTTAAATTTTTAATGATCTGATAATAACTCTCTTCTACATCTTTACGGTCTTGTTCTTGTGATAGTGCCTCACGGCTATCTTGTAAAATCATGTCAGCATGATGGCGCAGGCTTGCTTGATATTTAGAATTATTGGTGTAGGTGGCAATAGTAGCTATCGCTTCTAACAAACGAATAGTTACTCCTGCATCCGACTTTCCATACTGCCGAATTTGGTTAAAAGCACGCTCAACCAATCCTTGAAAATCGACTCCTTTGGCAATGAAGCGCAATTTTTTATTTTTATCATAGCGATAGGGCGAAGGGAAATCTCTTTGAACTAAGTGGCACAGCCCTGCGCTAATTCGGTCAATACAGCGAATTGCAGTAAATGGATCGTTTATTCCAGGGGAAATGGCACGCAGAGCAATTTCTACTAATTGATCAATTGGAAACTCTAGATCCTGTTGCTCTGTACGTTCTTTGCCCCAAATAAAGGCATCATTGATTTGTTTGGTAAGTTTTTTATTTACTTTTTCACCAGGAAAAACTAAGACTAAATCACCACCTTGAACCAAAAATTTTCCTGGTCGAGTCTGAAGGCGTATTAGCAAATTATGTTTACAAGCAATTTTCATCAATTCTTCATCATCAATTGCTTGTAAATAACCAGTTCCATTAGCTCGAATTGGTAAAGCTTCCTCCTCAAAAGATATAGGAATTTCTTCAACTCCAAGGCTATCTTCTGGTTCACCATACCCAATTTTTTTGGGGAATAACCGCTCAATTGCTGAATGTAAATCCTCACTAACATTTTGGATTATATGAGATGCCTGAATTATGGTTGAAGCATGATGGATAAAATAAATTAAAACACCAATGCTAATAATTGCCAGTAAAGTGCCGACTGTAACCGAAAGTTGTGGCACATACTTTTCGTATCCATCTCCCTCTCCATGAATTGTCCGCAGTACGAGCAAGCAGTAAATAAATGTACTAATAAATGTGCCAAGTACAATTTGATTACCTGTATCGTGCATAAAATTACGCAGAAGGCGCGGCCCGAAATTGGAAGCAGCCAGCTGAAGCGCCACAATTGTAATTGAAAAGGCTGTAGCAGCAACGCTAATCATTGAACCTGCAACCGATCCTAACAGTGATCGCGCTCCATCTGCGCCACCACCGTAAACCCACCAATAATCAATTTTTACCTTGCCTATGCGGTCAAGATTAAGCATTGTGAAAGCTAAAGCAGTAGCTACCACCGCCATAACCGCCGGTATGAACCAGTAACTTGAGTGGAGCTGATCCCACAGTTTGCTTATCTTGACATTTCTCATTGTTCGTTGGTTTGAAAATCTACTTTACCATTGTTATCTTCTGAGGAGCGCACTTGAGCAAGTAACCTGAGCGAATCGCCAATGCGGCGAGGCTTCGGTACTTCACCTTTACCAGATGGCCAACCTTCGCGCTGACGGGAACGGTTTCCATCTGTCTCTTCTGTCTGGTCGTGGAACAGAATTTGTTGAGTTGGGAAGGGTAAATCAATACCATTTGCAACAAGCGTTTTCTTAATTGCAGTAATCACTTTATCCCGCGAAATCAGATTATCTGCGCGTCGTGGTGGATGAACCCACCAACGCACACGGATGTTAACAGTGCTTTCGGCAAGTTCCATTACTAGTACATCAGGAGCCGGATCTTTTAAAACTTCATTTACACTAAGCATTGCGTCTAGCATTAACTGCTTGGCACGGTCAATGTCATCGCCGTAGCCAATGCCGACATCGTACTCTAATCGGCGGTTATCAAAAGCAGTGTTTACAGTCACAGAATTGGTAAACAACTCAGAGTTAGGAATGACAATCCGCCGACCGTCGTAGGTTCTAATAGTTGTCGCGCGTGTCTCGATATTTTCGACAGTTCCTTCAAAGCCTTTAAAAACAATTTGGTCATCAATTTGAAAAGGTTCAGTTAGCAGAATTAAAATTCCAGCTAAGAAGTTTTGCAAAATATCGCGGAAAGCGAAACCAATTGCTACACCACTAATCCCCAAAAGTTGTATCAAATCACCAGCTTGAAATGTAGGAATTACAATGGAAAGGGCGATAAACAACCCAATCAAAATTGTTAGCCCTTGCGCTAACCTTCCTAGTACTAATCCTAGATTTCGGGCAGAACGACGGTTGCGAGTTAATCGCTTGACCAGTGCTTTAATTCTGCTAGCAATAAACAAAAAGAAGATGAAGACAATTAACCCTAATAAAATGTTCGGTAGCAAAGCTATGAACCCGTTAATCATGCTTTGAATCTTATCCCAAGCTGTGGATATTTCTGCATTCATGAAGTTTCCTCACTAGTTAATTTTTTCTAACGTCAACGCTCTAAATTCTGATGCAATAATTCTTGAATTTCCCCCCGCAATGCTGCGATTTCACTCTGAAGCACTTGAATTGATTTCGCTCCAGCTAACTCTGCTTCGTCATCATCGGCATCACGACCAATAAAAAACGTCGCCAGAGTTGCAGTAACGTAGCCAAATACGGCAAATGCATATAACGCTAAGAAAAAGCAAAGTACCCGACCTTCGGGCGTTTTGGGTGAATAGTCAGAACCCATTGTTGTCATTAGCATTGCTGTCCACCAAAAAGCAGTGCTGTAGCTGTGCAGCCCTGATTCCACAGGAACTTCGTTTTCAAATGTATACATCCCTGCTGCTCCTACTACAGTAACGATCATTGTTAACGCCACAACATAACCAAACCCTCGACGGCTAATACTTGCTGCTAAAACCCGCATCCCTCGGTTAGCACGAGTCATGACTCGCAACAGTTGTAGCCCTCGCACAGCCCGTGCTGTTCTTAATATCCGTACCACCCGTATAATCCGAAAAGTACGTAGCGCTGGTAACACCAAAGAAATAGCTGTTAGCCAGTTGTTTTTGATATAGTCAGGTTTATGAGGAGCGATCGCTAGTTTAAGTAGAAAATCTAGTATAAAAATAATCCAAATAGTGATGCTAAAGGCTTCCAGTAAAGAGTTTAATCCCCAGATGATCTCGATGATGAATAGCGCTAGCCATACAAAGCCCAGCACCAGCATTGGAATTTCTAGCCAATCTTCCAACTGTTGCAAGACTTCATTACGTTCTTTTTCTAGAGCTTGTTTTTCTGAAAGCTTTGAACTACTCATAAATGGTTTTATTGTTTACTAGCAGGTGTTTCTAGCACGTTGACATCAACTAGAGGTGTCACATTAAAGTCCTGTTTTAATAAATGGGTTTGAATTGATTGGGTGAGGCGATCACGTATTTCTTCACTAGACGCTGTAACTCCCGGTTGACGCTGCACATAAACAACAGATAGCAGGGTATTTTGCCCTTCAATATTGGATCGTGTAAAGCGCACATTCGACTCGACTAATTTTGCTAAACCAACTTGCTCCACAGTTTTCTGAACTTGGGCGTTGGCACGTTGGGCAAGGCTAGAGCGTTGTAGATTAGGAGAATTAGAGAACTGCCAAGTTAGTAAACCTGCCAACGCTATGACAGTGATCACCAAGGCAGAAAAGAATACCCGTTTTTTACCACGCCCATAGCGAGTTTCTTGAGCAGACAGCCCGAATACTCGGAACAAGAGTGCTGCTGAAAAATTAATACCGCATAGTTGCAAAAACAGTAAGAATAACTCCGAAATTACCATGTCCCATCTGCCAATTGCACTTGCCATACCCACAATTCCCGCAGGTGGAGCTAAAGAAGCGGCTACTAACATCCCTGTAGCTGCCCCAGATACTAAACTACTCCGTTCTGACTGCACCAAGTTGAGCGCCCCGGCTGCTCCGGCTGCCAATGGCAAAATCACTGCCACTGCTGAAACCTGGCTACTTTCTACCATTAAACTGGTGGGAATTTCTTGCCGTAATATCAGGCTCAGTAGCCAAGTGGTGGCAATTGTGACTGCTAAAGCCGCAAAATATCGTAAAATACTCCGTCCCAGGAGTTTGCGATCGCCCCATGCAGTAGCGATCGCTGTATTCATTGCTGGGCCTGCAAACGGTGCTATCAGCATCGCTGCCACCAGCAAGTAAGCTGTATTAGTATATAAGCCAATCCAGACTACAAAGCCTGCCAGTGCTGCATAACTAAGAAAACCTCGCCAAGAGCCAACACTTTGCAAACCAGAAAGAAAAATCTCAATCGGACTGCGTTCTTCCACATCTACAACTTGTTGCGGCGCTTCCGATGCAGGGGGTTGCAGAGTCATCACACCAGTTGGTATGAGCGTAATTTGTACTTTGGGCAAGTCTTGCAACTTCTCCAGAACTTTGCCAACTTCTCCATTAGAAACATGAACAATCACCACATCAATCGGTTCTTCTCCATTTCCTTCAAAGCGTGAAAGATTTGTGCCGTTATGAGATTTGGCAATATCGATAACAGCTTTTCCATTTCCCCGTGGTACTTGGATAATGAGTTGACGCATTCTACCCTCCTGCCGCTAACCATCTTGTTTTTTCAGACAATAACTCTACTACCCAAAGAAAGATTTTTTAAAGATGTATCTCATACTCAATTAACACTTGATTTTTGTCCGTAAAATTGGTACATAGTAAAATAATTGCTACTTAAGGTAATAAAAAAGGTTATATAAGGAAAATTTCATTAATTTATCGTTTGAGACTTAGATTAAATCTAAATAGTGGAAAAGCCGTGGAGAACTCCGCTATATTTTTCTTCTCGAAAGCCAGCTTTAGATTTCATTATTTAAATTTATAGCAGTCCTAAATCATTCGTGAAAATTATATATCTCTTTCTTCTTTCCTTAGCGTCCTACACTGCGGGAAGCCACTCCGTGTCTATGCGTCCTTGGCGGTTCGTTCCCTAATCTATATTTTTCATAACTAAAATAAGATTGCTACAAAATTATTGTATTAACATAAGCCGTCACTAAAACATTGACGTACTAAAACATTGACGTTTTTAATATTTTCATTGTTGCGTTATCTATATCTAAAGTAATAAGCATAGTCAGTCTTTAGTAGGATTTCAAGCTGTGGGATAAATTTCTCCACTAAATCTCCACTATTTGTTAATAACTATTGAAGTATTAGAAAGAATGAATAATTGAAAAAATAAGGGGCATGGATCATGACACAGTTAACTAAGTTAGTGTCAGCAGGTGTATCTTTACTAACTTTAAATTTAACAGTACTAGCAGTTGGAGCATTGGATACCTATGCTCAATCTTCCCCTACAACTACCTTTAGTGATGTTCAACCTAATTAGAGTTACTTTTTACCAGTTTGAGTTAAGTTGGGCGAATAAGCGCACTGCTTCACTCACTTTCGTGCGCTCACTCAAAACCTTGAGACAACAAATCATCCGGCTATGTCTTTACCACTCTTGTAAGTCATAGCTCTGGGTTTTCTCTTTTTGAGAGGAACTACTGATTTCTTGGGTGCTTGTGGCGGACGGCATTGCTCACAGTAGAGCGGTCGCACACCAAAGGTTTCTCGTTGTGTGGGTTGTTCACACTGCTTACATACGAAGTTGAAAACGCGAGTGTGAATTTCCCGTTTATGCGCTCTGACAGTGTACTCTCTGACTTGGATTTCTTTGCTTGCCATTGCTTATTGCAATTAGTGACTTTTTGGATCTTAGCCTTTGCTAAGAAGATTTCAATGCTCTGGGTAAACATAATCACCCGTTATTGTGAATGGGAATTTTCATGGCTACGCCAAAGCCAGAGTGAGAGTTGCAACGACCAAACACACGCTTCAAACCGAACTGCAACGCCTCACCACATTGAAAAATCACAAACATTTGGAGTTAATCATGGATATCCAAGCTACTCTCACCCTGACGAGCCAAGCAGTCGTTATGAGCTTTGTTGCGCTGATGGTTTTCGATTTCATAGATGGTTTGTGGGTTGTACCCTTGCCGCCAATCGGATGGGAGCCACCAGTTATTGAACAGCCCACAGTTTCTGCAACTTCCCCACAACCTACTCCACAACAGGAAATCCAACAAGCCACTCCAAGGGCGATCGCATTTGAGAAGATTTCCGACCCCTGGACTCTAGAACCACAATCCCCTCACCATTCTGTTCCCACGCCAGCAGTTATAATCCCTTTCCCCAGACTCCGACTACTCCTACCTAACCTGTCTTAGCTCAAACGGCTACGCCAAAGCGAAAGTAATGTATTCATATAATAGATATGGTCAGCCTTATAGCCACACAAGGAACTCTATTTGACCTAGAAACAGTTCTGGACTAAGGACAATCAATCCTCAATGTTGCTCAAGAACTCACCAAATCACTGATTGAAAAACGAACTATCGGGACTAAAACAATTCAGTCCCAGATGAATCGCCACTTTCACGGCACGGCAGCAGAGGGCACATGGCGGTGGAAAGATGCTTACGAAGCTGTGGAAGTGGCGCAAATATTATATCTGCGCCAAAAAGGTTGCAAGCTGTTTATTAGAGTCGCCACAAACAGTATTATTGGAATTGGAGAAGTTAGTAGCCCTTTGCCCAACGCATACTCGCCGTAGTGAAGAGTCAGTACAGCTTCAGCAATTCTCCACCCCTCTGCCGCTTGCTTATGTCGTAGCCGAATGGCACTAAGAAAAGCCCAAAGGCTTGTGATTTAAGCAGTTTGCAACTGTTTTCGTAATTCATGCCGGGGTTTGGTCATCAAGGGGTAAATTTTGGGGCGACGTTTACGAACTCGTGGTTCACTACGACCTGGGCGGTCGGGAACAGCCTTGTGAGCAATAACTTTTAACAAAGTGCGGTAAATTTGAAGACGTTTTGTTGAATTTGCAGCTAATAAGAGAGGGAATAAAGTTAATTAAATGGTGGCGAGTACCTTGCTTTTGATTTGCGTAATGGAGGAGTGGTATAAGTAGTTCCAGCCGACCACATTAAGCTACGAAGTAGATTGTAAGCTCTAATAATTTTTCTGGCAACCTTACCCTAGCTTGACAATATCCGCTTGTATCTGTTGACGGAACTTCTACTTCTTCACCAGCTTTTAGGAGCAATTATTTTACTTACAGCATTATGACAAGTTTTATCCGTATCTAAAACCTGCGATAAAAACGCCCACAAAGTTATAAATGGGTCAAATAATCGCTTTTTATATTTGATTTTTAGCTCAGATATTGCAAGTCTTATCACCGATTCCGGCAATAGTTCTTTGAAAGGTAAACCTAAACTTTGATTAAATTTATCAAGAGAGGATTTGTACTCGTAGTGTCACAGTAGTAATTATCGTATTTGCTTGCTCGTCTCAAAAAAGTATTTCACAGACGAGTAAGCTTTTCCTATCTAAAAATTTTTTGGGGCAACCCTCACCGTTACCCTGATTTTCACAGCACCTACAAAAAATAGCGATCGCTCTTACTCCTTGACTCCTTAATCGCATAAATGCCTGTAATCATTACGGAGCATAGCTTAAAGCTTTTCTTAGTGCCATTCGGCACATTACTTCTGAGGCACCAACCTATATTGTTATTCATGGCTATCAAAGCACTGGTGGCAATGCAGGTAATAACTACAAAGCCGCTGACTGGATGGAAAATATAGCCCAAACCATTCGGCAACGTGAGTCAAATGCTAATATCATTCTTCTAGATTGGGAAGAAGGAGCTAGTTCCAAGTGGTATCCCACTTCTGTAGCCAGAACACGCGATGTCGCCAATCAGCTAGCTACCTACTTAATAAATAATGGTGTAGATCCGACTTACACCAACCTGATCGGGCATAGTCTGGGAGCGCACATTGCTGGATTCACTGGTTCAACCTACAGTGAATCTACAGGGCGTTCTCTTGCTCAAATAGTAGGACTCGACCCCGCAGGGCCTGAGTTTGAAGACAAAACCGCAAGCGAACGCTTAGATCCAAACGATGCTAATCGAGTTGTATCTTTACATACTAGTGAATCTTTGGGTTATGATTCTCAGTTGGCTACCTTAGATATTTATGCCAACTGGAATGACTTATTCCAGCCTGGACAGTGGAATTTTGCTGGCAATCACGGTTATGCCCATATCCTGTATACAGAATTACTCCAAGGCAATAGTTTTACCCAGTCCAACGGTATTCTCTTGAACTTGAATACAATAGTCAATGCTGAATTTACTGGGTACAACGATGCCAGCACAAAAAACAATTTGGCTATTGTTGCTCTGAATCTTTTAGGTACTGCTAACAACGACACACAAGCGGGTGGTGCAGCCAATGATGCTATCCGTGGTAATGGAGGAATTGACTACATTACAGGTGGCGATGGTGACGATTCCGTGTTTGGGGGCGATGGTAATGATCTCGAAGTGTAGGTGTGGACTATACTTTGTTGCATGACTTACTTGTAGGAGGGCAGTGGCAAAAAGCTGACTCCGAGACTGGGGCAGTGATGCTAAAAATAGCTGATCGCATCAAAGAAGGCTGGCTTCGAGAGTCAGACATTACAAAATTTCCCCAACTGGATCTACAAACTATTGATTACCTCTGGGTAAAGCATAGTCAAGAGCGTTTTGGGTTTTCTGTTCAAAGTTACATCTGGAAGAATGTAGAACAGAACTACGGCAAGTTTTCTGATGCAGTGGGATGGCGGCTAAACTACCGTTGGCGTCAGTACTCTGAGTTGATTTTTAAAACGGAAGCTCCGATGGGACATTTACCTGCTGCACCATTCTTTAAGTCGAACTTGGCTATTGGTTGGGCTGCAACTTTGATGCCAAAGCTTGCTCAATCTTATACAATTGAGCATACTCTGTAGCGTGTTCGTTGCAGATGTTGGCGTAGCCATCGCTCTAATTACTTCCTTGCGCTTAATGCCTGTTTACTCAATTGCATCACAACATCTTGGGGCAATGGATTTATGACACCATCAGTAGGCAAAGATTTAATAAAAGCTGTTACCTCTTCTTGGGTTTTGTATTTTCCCTGACTCTAAGCCGAAGCCATCTGTCTAGCCACTCTACTAGCTTCCTCTCGCTGATTATGGGCAGTGACACACTGTATATCATGACCAGTAAATGATATCCAAATCTGCCCACGTTTCGTAACCGGATGCTGCACAATACCTGTAGTCAGTTCGTTGTCCTCAAGCACTGGTTTTTTCTTACTACGACCAAATCCTCTAAACACCAAATTCTTCCTACCTTATTTAATAAAAGGATTTTCAATCTTTAGTTCAGCAATCCCTTGAAAATCATTAGCATTTCTTGTAACCAAAAATGCGTCTTTATGTAGTGCAGTAGCAGCAATAATTGCATCAGGAAGCTTAATTTTATACTGTCGTTTCAATCGGATTGTCTGCTCTTCAATCTCTCTTAACAAGGGAACTGAGTAAAACTGGGATAGTAAATCTCTGATCGCTTGCTCTTCTTCTTTTTCTAAGCCTGCAAAACTTAATAATTCTATGTAGATAATTGGTGATATCAAAACTTCGTGTAAATTGAGAAATTCTTCTGTAAAAAATGAATTAACTGTTGGTTCATCCGCAAGATAATAAATAAAAATATTTGTATCATATACGTATCTCATCCGTCCCACTCCTGACGTACAGCATCTAAATGAGCCAGCATGGCTTCTTTTTTATGCTTTAAAATTCCTTTAGCTTGAGAAACTTTTTTATAGTTTTTTTCCCAATCTAACAGCATTGATTCTGGTATATCTACTGTAATTGAATCTTCATCTTGATATATAAGATAATGTTTTGGTATTTTAATTATTGGCACAGTTAGATTCTCTTGTTTCTCAGATTTATTGGTTTGATTATAACGGATTTGTAGAACTGAGTCATTCTTGGTGGGAGCGGGTTAAATATTATGCTCGGCTGGCGATTGAGCGGGTGGAGGATGGGGTTGATGCGGTCAAAGAATTACTCAGCACCTTAACCCCTGATGAACGGTTGGGTGTAATGCTGGAGTTTGAAGATGCAAGCCCAGAGAAGTTTGCTAAATTGGTGGCAGACACTCCACAGTGGACTGAATGGATGGCATGATTTATTGGGAACAGGATCAAAATTGGAGATGTCTACACCTTGAATGAGGCATTGGAGAGAAAGACTACCTTTATGAAAGAAAGTGCCATTCTATTGGCACTATCGTTTACGAGATGCTAAGAATAGTACCTCGCAAACCGTAATGCTTGGATAGCAAAGCACTGATCAAAGGTTAGAATATTTTGAATCTTTGGGCTATTCATTTAGCTCTTTTTCATACTCGAATTACTATAAAAATTATTATACGCATCACTATGTCCCCTTCCATGCTTAAACTTTCACTAATCTCAGCTGCTATGATATGCACGCAATTACAGGGTGCTGCGTCTGCCCAAAGTAACCCACGTTCTGCTTTTCAGGTAATTAAGGTGCAAGAATTTATCTCTTCTAACCGTATTAAAGTTACTATTCCAAAAGCTGTGGCTGTACAATTGTTTAGCAACTTAGAAGAACAAGAAGGAAGAAAGTTTGAGGAGATTTCAGTTGCGTATCCTACACAAAACACTTCTGCAATCGTACATACTATAGTAGGTTTTGCTGATGATTCAGTGAGCGGGATACGAAATCGCATCGAATTGAGACGCAACAAAAATAAATGGGAAATTGTCTGGGTAGGTCGGCAATACAAGTGTCAACCAAATCGAGGTCATCAAGACTGGTCTAGCACTCTTTGCTCATAATTGGGTTTTTAATCTTCGTCGTCTGGCTTAATTGCTACTCCACTCACCCTAATGAAATATATGAAGTAGTATTTTATTCAATGACAAGATGGGTGGAATTTTCACGCTTTCGGTGCAACGCTTCTGGGATTGAGGGAATGCCATCGCTTGAGTAAGTCGCTGATGGCAAGAT
>JAESGI010000372.1_pt1 | contig 14184 bp, 12 predicted proteins | sample 9269671 | NCBI WGS metagenome assembly JAESGI01 (sample SAMN14515641, study PRJNA621666) | algae metagenome | isolation source: Nostoc indistinguendum CM1-VF10 and co-occurring heterotrophs from gravelly... | place: USA: Clark Mountains, San Bernardino, California | collected 1998-06-05 | reverse complement strand
TTACCGATGCGACCGGGGAAAGTCCAAAAAACGGAGTTTGAGTACATTCGTCATGGCACACAAACTTTAATCGCTAATTTTGATGTTGCCACAGGTAAAATTATGGAACCGACTTGTGGAGATACAAAAACTGAAGAAGATTTTGCCCAACACATTCGTCGAACAATTGAAACTGACCCAGATGCCAAGAAGTGGAATTTGATTATGGACTGTTTAAATGGCTCTTCCGTAGGTGTTATGCTAAAGTTTAAACTAATATTAGAAATTTGCCTTAAAAATCAAGGGTTTCAGGCAGTTACAAACTAGATTGATCCCCAAAAGCTAAAACATCAAGATTAAAAGCTGTCTTTATTACCCAGCAAGGGATGTGAGCTAATTTATAAGCGTTTTTAGCATAACAAGTAATGAAGAACCGTTTAAATACTCATCAGTCTGAATCATTGGTTCGTCTTGTTTGTGAACTTGAAGGGTTAGACATCGACCTTGGTGTAAAAGGTGAAAGTGGTATCCTCCAATCAATGAAAACTATTCGCTGCTTTTTTGAGTGACCCAACGCATCGAATAGTTTTCCACTACACTCCCAAACATTCTTCTTGGCTGAACCAAATTGAAATTTGGTTTAGTATTTTAGTTCGCAAGCTACTCAAACGCGCCAGTTTTCTCAGTAAGGATGATTTAAAAACTCGAATTCTCGATTTTATCAGCTACTTTAATCAAACAATGGCTAACCCTCTTTTGTCACTTTGGTAGAACCCAATCGCTGAAAGCCTTTCAGGGCTTCCATCTCCAGGTTTTGGCTACAAACTTGAATTACTGTTAGAAAATAAAAGCTCAAAGCTCGACTACATAAAAGTTTCAGAATGTTGCTTCGATTATTGTTTTCTGAAAGTGACAAAAGAGGGCTAAACCTTTCAAGTGGACATACAAAGGTAAAGTTTTAGCTATTTAATGGTTGGTTTATTTACGCCGAGGTGTACTAGTGATTCTTCAGCTTCGCTGCTGGCTGTAACTGCTTGCTGATTTTCAGTAGCCCCATTCTCTGACATACTACTATCGCCGTTATCAGATGCTTTCTGAGGACGACGACTGCTTTTTTTCAACTCGCCTATTAAATATTTGATTCTGCTGCCACTCAAATTGATGCCCAGTCCTTTCAGCATCTCTGACACTTCATCATAACTGTAGCCATACTTATCAGAGATCAGTTTCTCAATATACCTCCTCATCTTACGAACGGCTTCTCTGTCTGATACAGACTCTCGCTCTTTCGGCTTCTGTTCCTTAAGCGCTTTGATAGCCTCATCAATCTTCTCTTTCGTAATTACTTCTGAATTCTGATGTTCACTCATGGTTATCTCGTGAATCCCGATTAACTGATAATTATCGGCTATTGCGGCTACGCCGAATTACCTTTTCATATTACGGCTACGCCTTATATTTTTTAGTGTGGCAGCTTCGCTGGTCTTCTTATTCAAGCTAATGCTAAAAAATCTGGCTATTACAGCTACGCTGAATTATCTTTTCACATTACGGCTACGCCGGACTATTATATTGTGTGGCAGCTACGCTGAACCTAGAATTTTCATATAGTGGCTACGCCGTTTTTATCGACTCTATTACGGCTACGCCGAACCAAAAATTATCGACTGCTTGATTTGATCAAATTCCGGCTACGCCGTTGATATATCCCTCTGTAAGTTGTAGGATGGTCAGCATCACGGCTACCTCGAAAGTACTCCCGCCTTCAGCCTCCTGCTGTGTCCTCCGTACATACGTAGCACTCGACACATTACCTATCCCAAAAATGGTCTTGAAGTCAGCCATGCCTCAAAGCTTACGCTTTGTCTCGCTGCGCTCGAACGGCAAAGCTGGTTTAGTGGGGTTTTACCCCCCTAAAAACCCCCCTCGCAATGTCCCTGATATTCTCGACTTATGGCGAACCGCAAGCAGTCAAAAGCTCTAGTCCGAAAGCATATTTTCCCAGTGAGATTGAGTGATATCGAACTGGACTTGCTGCGAATAAAATCACTTGATGCAGGGATGTCAGCGAGTGAATTGATGAGGCGCAATGCGTTGATGCGTCCATTACCAAAACGACTGAGCAAAATTAGCTTACAAACATATTGGGAATTAGGACAAATCGGGAACAACCTAAACCAGCTTGTCAAAGCCACCAACACAGCTATATTAATGGGGCGAACTTTACCTGCTGATCCAGAACTATTAAGAGAGCTTTTAGAACTGCTGCATCAGTGCAGACGAGACATTGCCTCGGATGATGTTGATGATGACGACTCGCAAGAAGAGGAAGAGGATGATTGGGAAGCAGACTAAGGGTAGAGGTTTTCGCAAGCTATTGGATTATTTAGAATCCCGTGAAGATGCCAAACTAATTGGTGGCAATATGAGCGGGAGAAATGCGCGTGAATTGGCGCGGGAGTTTAAGCTGTCTCGACAACTAAATTCTGATGCAGAACGAGTTGTTTACCATGTTTCATTATCAGCAGCCAAGGGCGATAAATTAGATGATGAACAGTGGAGCGAGATTGGCGATCGCTACATGAAAGAAATGGGGTTTGATGCCAATCAGTTTGTCATCTTCCGCCACCATAACACCGACGACGACCACATCCACATTGCAGCCAGCAGAATCAGGATGGATACAGGGCTAGTAGTCCATGATTCCTGGGATTATGTACGCTCGGAGAAAGTGCTGCGACAGATTGAACAGGATTATGAGTTAGTGCAAGTGCAGGGCAGTAGAGAGAAACTGAATCGCACACCCAGCACCGGACAAATCAGGCGCATAAGGCGAGAGCAAGAAGAATATGAACTAGGTAAACTTGAGCGGTCACCAGGACGCACTATCAAAGAGGAACTTCAGCAGACAATTGATAGGGCTAGTGTTGATAATCCCCAAATGCCAACGCTGATCATGCGGCTGCAACAAGCTAGTGTCAGTGTGAGAACAGGATTCACTAGGAATGGTAAGTCTAAAGGCATTTCATACCAGAAAGATGGGCAGGCTTTTAGTGGTACACAGTTAGGTGCAGCTTACACCTTCCCCGGTTTGCAAAAACATCTTGGCGTTGACTACCAACCAGAACGTGATGATGAATCTATTAATGAATTGCTACTCAAACCTGTTAAACCACTCCCAGTTGAACAGTTAGAAAAACTCTTTCAAGAAATTGAACGCAAACAACAGCAGCCTCAGTTCACGCCACCACCAGAGGATAAAGTTGTTTGGCAAGTGTTGCACAAGTATTTGGACGAGAAACGCTATATACCAGATTATATTGTGCAAGGATTACATAATAATCAGTTGCTTTACATGGATGAGCAACGAAATATTTTGTTTGTCAAGCGTGATTTAGATGGTGAAAAAACTGGTGCATTAGTTTGGTCAAAGCCTAGAGAAAATCATCGCACTGTGGAGTACGACCAAAGCACCTCTACACAAAAAGGTTGGTTTTATCTGAGATTGGGAGGGCAACCAACGGACAAGGTAGAAAACGTCTTTTTGTGTTCTTCCCCGATTGATGCCATGTCAGCAGCCACCTATGTTATCTCAAGTTGCAAGGGGCTACCAGCAACTAGAACCATGTTTATGGTAGCTGATGACCCGAATAAGCTACCTATGGAATTTCTCAAGACTTTCAATAGGGTGGTCGTAGCATTCAATAATGATGAACAAGGGAATAACGCAGCTAGTGCAGTATTGGAATTGTTGCCAATTGGTAAAAGGCTCAAAACCCATAATCCTGATTGGAGCCAGGAATTAGAAGCTCATCTCAGAAAGGAGCAACAAAAGCTCTTACAGCAGGATCGTGGTTTTAGCCTGTGAGCCAAGCTCCCGTACACCTGACTCGTTGCCGCTGCGCTCGAATCATGCGGTCTTCGGGACGGGCAGAGTGTCTAATCGTTAGGGCGACCAGTCCCGCAAGCCCGCCCCGAAGACTCCGCGTTGCCGCATGATTCGCAACGAGTTCTTGAATCCTCAAAAGGAAAATACTCAAGAAGAAACAGACTACAAGAAATTTTGAAACGGTTTTTTGAAGTATGTTATTTACATTTGTAGTCAAATTGATGTATTCAAGAAATTATCAGCAACTTGAATGTTAACAACTTGATATCTGCATGAAAATTAATGCGGATATCAAGTTGTTAACAAAATTTGAATACACAATTTTTAGCAAGACATAATTTTTTTAAAAAAAATTTACATATCTAAATTTCATCGGGAAATTTAATACAAATTATTCCGAAGGTAGTACAAGATATCAACTTCAGGTAATATTAGCAAATACTGATACTTGCTAATATTAAATGAATCACAAAACAAATAAGTTGAATGAGAATATGCAAGTTAGCACTCGTAATAGTCTAAAAGGTACTATTAACTAAATTCCAGGTTTAATAGTTATGAATCTTTATCAAATAGGTAAGTTATGGAAGAGCAATCAGACATACACAGCTTTCTTTATCCAAACCGACTCTGTACGAATGAATTAACATCAGAGCTTTTAATATTCAAAGGTAACCTACAAGAATTTGCGATGCGAGTCAACTACATTTGCAATTTAGAAACTATTGGTAAGCTTTCTACAGAAGACTCATATGAACAAATTAACCTACTTTGGGAACAATTAGAACGTAGCTATTTAGCATTAGGGCTTAATTCAAGCACAGAAGATTAAAAGATTTCTGCTGCGTCGAATAACGTTAATTCACTAATTTTGACAATTATTTAACAGACTCCCTACAGGAGTGCTACGAGGAAATTGAGTAACTCTGGCAGCAGTTAACACAGAGCTTTAAGGCGCTAGTAATTGATGAGAAAAACGCAACTGAATGACATGTGAGTATTGTTATTTATAGCGTTTACACTTCGTTAATACAGTGATTTAATGTGCTTGCGCTTCAATGCGTAGTTGAGTACGTAAGCATTTTATACCATTCAATTAAGTAAATTCCAGTCCAGTTAAAAGCAAGCATGGAAGAGAGAATCATAAGTCAGGCAAACGCTTGGGGGTTCTTATGCAAGTGTAATGAGGACATAAAGCAGATTTTACCTAAAAAGGTTACAGAAAGATGGAAATTGCAATTAAGTGAGGAGAAAAAGTGGTTGCTGATAGTTGGTGGTGTCCCTCAGATTCTTTGTTGCCAAGAAGAAGTCATCAGGTTTTTGGAGCGTCGCCGTCTAACTATAGGGTCTCCCTTTGACATATGCGGATGAGCCAATTCTTCGCAATAGAGATGCACAGCCGAAGCTCTCGAAAGCATTGATTTCACTGGGCTGTATTCACTAATCTCAGAAAATTTGTGAGAAATTTTCTTGCTTGAGAGCAATATATCCTATTGTTACCATCTACTGTAATGAGGTGTTCTCTGCGGGAGTAACAAAAACACCCCATAAACTAGCGTAGTTTTCCCTAGTGATGTGGTTGTAATTGGAGTAAAACTACTGTTAGGAGTAAAGTGCAATCAAAAAGCTTGTCGCGACACTATTGCGAAAAGACCATGTAGCCGCATCAAACCTTAATCTGTGGTGAATCAGCCGTCAACAGAGCGCACTTATCCACAGCAATTGCAAAACCTTTTCATTTATCTCGCCTGACGGATACTCAAAGCCGCAGGTAGGATTTTGGTTTAAATGAAGTAGGCATTTAGGAGAAACGTTTCTCCTAAAAGAATTATTTGCACCTTGGCATCAGGTGGTATCGCTTGAAATATAGATATTCGACACCATCCACGGCAGTCACGGCATCTACCGCAGTCACGGCAGTATAGCTAAGACTGTCATCGCTTTTTCCCAAGGTTTAGTTTAATATGATTGGTCGAGTTAAATTTCTTTGATGAAATTAGAGTGTTATTCTTACTCATTTATTTGTCTTTTACAAACATATCGGCTCAATCCCTTGAAGCATAATCATTATGAAGCGAGAAGTTACAGGCAACCAACGGTAACCTGTAAAATAACATACTCCTATTTTCCGTTACATATTATTCAACCTAAAGCTGTTTAACTACTGTAGATACACTGAATGTTTTTTCTAGTAAAAATTTCTAGCTTTAACGTGTCGCCAAAGTCCTGGAGGCTGTTCCCGATGAATTGGGAAGCCTCGTCCGTCTTACGGCGGGGTAGTTCACGGTGTAAGAGGCATCAGCGTGTCAACTTAACTAAAGTGTTAGTAGATTGATTAGTTGTTGTAAAGAGATTTTGAAGAGTCAGTGAGCGCCCAAGCCCTTGAGAGATATCTTGCTACTATGGGCACATATACCGAAATCCTTATACCGAAACAGAGTTATTCTCTTCTGTTCTTTAAAGAACATATAGCACATCATTCGCCCCCAGAATATGGGGGTATTTTTATGGTGGTAGTTGCCAGCGTTCGCGCCCTTGTATGAATGAATCGAGAAGACTTTGAGGCTTGTATTCCACGTAATAGCCCAATTGTGTAGCGCAACGACTAGATATATTGATGTGACGAATGACTAAACTGAAGCGAGCTTAAAGATGACAATCCGCTGCACCCGAATTGTTATGCCGCACAACCTAAGCTGTTAAGCATTTAATTTGCATATTGAGATCGCAGGGGAGCAGGGGACAGGGAGCAAGGGAGAGGGTTTGCAGCTTTTAGTACCATGAAAATGGTGCAATTTAAATGACGATTAGCTTACTAATACAAATGCGATCACTTAAATCAGTTACCCCCCATCTGTTTCCAACTCTCACACTAATCTTATGACTCATTTATCAACCATGTTTCGATGACTTGTCCCATGCCGATAGGTTGCTCTACAAAACCAAGTTTCGCGTAAAATCCAGGAACATCATCTGTAAATAAGTAGACGTGTTGCCCCTTTAATCGACTCAGTAGCTTTTGTATCATTGTTGTTGCAACACCCTGACGACGATATGCGCTGAGTGTCCAGACATCAACAAGATAAGCATTGCAAATACCATCAGACAAAACGCGGGCAGTGCCAACAATTCGATTATTGGCGTAGGCAACACAGGCAGCGTAACTATTTTCAAACGATATTTTAAGCTGTTCTGGACTGCGCCCATTGTCAAAGGCATCTTGGCGTAATGTTGTTTTCATTTCTGCCCAGTCAACATTATCTAAATCAGTTTTGTAGGTAATTTCTGGCATTTCAAAGTAAACCCTTGGATGTTGGGTAATGTGCTTGAACTGGAAAATTGGCTTCTCTAACAATTTCCAAGGATACTTGAGGCTGAACACTAACAGATAGCCTAGTGGTTACTGTCCCGTCGGGAACTTGCGGCATAACGACCCGCTTCACCAGGGTTGTCGTAGCATTCAATAATGATTCGCCAGGGAATCTTGCGGCTAGTCTGTGATCCATGCTGTGCAAACCGAACTCGTTGCCGCGAGGCTCGACTCATGCGGTCTTCAGGACGGGCAACCTGGATTACTTGTGGGGCTGACTCTCTTTGCAAGCCCGCCCCTTTATACTCCGCGTTGCCGCATGAGTCGCAACGAGTTCTTGAATTCTCAAAAGGAAAAGACTTAAAAGAAACAGACTACAATAAATTTTGAAACGGTTTTTTGAAGTACGTTTGCACCACTTTTGTATTATCAATTTTCCCGAAAAATCCCCTTGGGCAGCATAGCCAAATTTGATAAAAATAGCTTTATTGCAGCCGCCATAAGGATTAGGCGCAGTTTGAAGAGAAAACAGCAGTTGTCCAATTGCTACCATCTGACATCTATTGGCAGTGAGAAGCAGTTAAATAACGCTAAGGGCTGTCACTGTAATTTGCATCTCAAAACTGCTAACAACTGCTAACAGACATCAATAATGCTTATTTCCTGTGATATTAGTGCTAATGGGTAGCTTGAAAACAATTTGTAGCTTTCACTACATTTTCGTTGATTGAATCTCTCTTGATCCTACGTAGTTAGTGGTGTGTGCTGATTTCCATGAGTAAAGCCTTCATAAACACTATGAGGGCATTGATTTCTATCTGTGTCAGTTCTCAAGTGCGGAAACGTCTTTTACCCTGCTTTTGCAAGGCAAGTTTTTTGCGCTTACATTTTTCTATAGGTAAGTTTGTCGAGCTAGAGCAGAGACTGTTTGCACTAATCTCTGTACATCAAGTGGTTTGGAAATATGGTGTTGGAAGCCGACAGACTTAGCTCGTTGCTGATCTTCAACCCTAGCGTAGGCTGTCAGAGCGATCGCTGGAATTTGCCCACCCTTAGAGGGTGGCAGAGAACGAACCTGTTGTAGAAGGGCATAGCCATCCATTTCTGGCATTCCAATATCGCTGACTAATACATCGGGTTGAAACGATTCCAGGGAGGCTAAAGCTTCAGCAGCAGATGTAACGGTCAAGACCTCTGCTCCATATTGAGTCAACAATGCTGTAGATAATTCACGGGTATCAGGTTCATCATCAACCATCAGAACTCGAATCCCCGTCAGTTCTGGTTCTTGCTCTAGTAAGGAATCAGGCTGACTTCTCTGTGGGTCTGCATTGAGCAAGGGCAAACGAACTGTAAACGTCGCTCCCTGCCCCTCACCCTTGCTATCAGCACAGATGGTACCTCCATGTGCTTCGGTCAGCGAACAGACGATCGCTAACCCTAACCCCAGCCCCCCATACTTACGAGTGGTTGAAGCATCTTCTTGCCGAAATGACTCAAAGATATGCGGCAGAAAGTTGCAGTTGATGCCTTTACCAGTATCGCTGACTGTAATTTGTGCCTGGTTGCCGACTTGCTCCAGCCGAATGCCTACCTGTCCACCCATGGGGGTAAATTTGATGGCGTTGGACAGCAGGTTCCAAACAATTTGCTGGAGTCGAGCCGCATCACCAGAAACCTGCCCAACTGGGGATAGCACCGGACGCAACAGGATTGATTTAGCGAAGGCTGCTGTTCTCACAGTGTCGATGGCCGACTCGATGATAAACACCAGATTGACGGGAGCTACATTCATGGTGAGTTTGCCGCGTAGAATTTTGGCAACATCGAGCAGGTCATCAATCAGTTTGGTTTGTAGCTCGGCATTGCGTTCAATGCTTGCCAAGGCTTGAGTCGTTGTCGGGGGATCTAATTTGCTGATTTGCATCAGTTTTGCCCAACCCAAAATTGAATTAAGGGGTGTTCGCAACTCATGAGACAAAATTGCCAAAAACTCATCTTTCACCCGATTGGCGCGTTCGGCTTCGGCTCTGGCCGCTTGTTCCTGTTTCAATAGGTGATCGCGTTCGGCTTCTGCTTGTTTGCGTTCAGCCAATTCATTCTGTGCCTGCTGATAAAGTTCTGCCTGCTGGAGCGCAATGCCAACCTGGGTTGCTAATTCTTTGAGCAAATCAATTTCTAAGGCTTGCCACTGGCGAGGGGCTGCACAATGATGGGCAATCAGCATTCCCCACAATTGGTTGTCTTGTAGAATCGGCACGACTAAATTTGCCCGCACCTGCAAGTTTGCCAGTAACTCGACGTGACAGGGGTTAATACTGCCATCGTGAATATCGGGCTTGATGGTGACTAACCCTTGGCGGAATGGTTCAACGTAGTTTTCGTTAAAGCAAGAGTCATAAAGTGAAGTAGACAACAAAGGAGTCCAACCTTCGTCTACGGATTCGGTTGCGACAGTGCCCAAACCATCTGGCTGCAAGCGGAAAATCAAAACGCGATCAGTCTGGAGAAACTGCCGCACTTCCGTCACCGCCGTTTGCAGAATTTCCTTCAGATCTAGGGTTTGATGGATCTTCTGGGTAATCTGCAATATTAACCGCTCTTTTTCGATGCGCTGTTGCAGTTGGGTGCGTAGCTGCACTGTTTCAATTGCCTTCTCAACTGCCAGTTGCAACCCCTCCGGGGTAATCTGCTCCTTCACCAGATAATCCTGTGCGCCCGCTTTCATCGCCTGCACTGCGCTCGCCTCATTGCCATACGCCGCCATTATAATTATCGGCAAGCACGACTGTTGCGAGGAGGGTTGTAATTGGGCCAGAAATTCCAATCCATCCAGGTCGGGTAATCGATAATCGAGCAACACGGCATCAGGTTGGTGCTGCTGCCACAGTTCCATCCCTTGTTTCCCCAGTGCCGCCTCTAAAATGATGTAGGAATACTCGCGCTCACCTATTAGATAGCGCCGATAGAGTTCCCGGTCTTCAGCAGAGTCATCGATAATTAAAATTTTACGTATATTCTGATTCATGGTTAACTTTTTCTAGGGGGCATGGCGGCAACAAGTTGTGTTCCCCAATTAGAGGTAGATTGTCTTGTTTCCCAAGTTCCTTATTGCTTCTAAGGGTAAATATACGGTTTTCATCATATATTTAAATAAAATAGCAACCACGAACAAGAATAAACATTACCAATTGGTAGATTATCGTTATCTGAAGTTGTAATGGCGCTCTTAAACCAACTCACTTATGAGCCGAATCATCGCAGTTTTTAATCAAGCGGGAGGTGTTGCCAAAACCACCCTTACCCAAAACTTGGGCTACCAAATAGCGGAATTGGGTCATCGCGTCCTGCTCATCGACATAGACCCCCAAGCCAGCTTAACTATTTTTATGGGCTTGGTTCCAAGAGAGATAGAGCGAACTGTCAACAATGCCATTGTGGATGAACAACCTCTGCCAATTCATGAGGGGATTCACGGCATGGATTTAGCCCCTGCCAACATCTCTCTGAGTACGGCAGAAATGCAATTGGTTAGTGCTTCCATGCGCGATTTTCGCCTGAAAGAAGCTATAGAACCAATTGAATCAGATTATGATTTTATATTAATAGATTGCCCTCCCAGCTTAGGGCTATTGTCTTACATCTCCCTTGTAGCTGCTACCCATGTTCTCGTTCCCCTAGAAACCCATTTCAAAGCCTTTGAGGGAACAGGCGAATTACTAAAAACGGTTGCTACAGTACGTAACAAACCAAACCGCAAATTGCAAATAGCCGGATTTGTGCCTACAAAATACGATGCTCGTAACTCCCAGGACACTCGCACCTTAGCAGCCATTACTGAACAACTAGCGAACGCCGGAACTGTCTTCCCCGCAATTCCTCGCTCTACCGCTTTTGTTGATGCTTCAGAGGAGCGAATGCCCCTTGCGGTTTACGAACCCAAGCACCCATCTGTCGCCATCTTGAAAAAAATAGCCGTTAGTTTAGAATCCTTAAAATGAGACGCACTACTAAAGCCAGCCAACCTTTCAAAAGCAAAATTGAAGTACCTTGGGACACTACAGAAGTTAATAACGCTGGTTCTGCCCAATTCATGCCGTTAGACCAGATTGTTCTGCCAGCCACACAACCGCGCCGTTACTTTGATACGGAAGCATTAAAGCAGTTAACCGAATCCATAAAACAGCATGGCATCCTGCAACCGCTTTTAGTACGCCCCGTTGATGATGGAAAACACGAAGTAGTAGCAGGAGAACGCCGCTATCGGGCAGCAACCGAACTTGCTTTAAAAGAAGTACCTGTTGTCATCAAAGAATTAGATGACAACGCAGCTTTTCAACTGGCACTGGTAGAAAACTTACTGCGGGAAGACCTCAACCCAGTTGAAGAAACTGAAGGTATCCTGCAACTTCTGTCTCTCCAACTAGGTCGAAGTGTCGAGGATATCCCGCCATTACTGTATCGTCTACAACGCCTACATCAAAAAGCATCTACAGTTACCCATAACGTTATGGGCGCTTCCGTTGGCTCAGGTGATGAACCTACCCATAACGTTATGGGCGAAACCGAAACGGATGATTCAGCCCTTAATCATGAGCCTGCTGTAAACCAAGACCTCAAAATCGTTGAATCTGTGTTTGATGGCTTAGGGTTAATGACCTGGGAATCTTTCGTTAAGAACCGTCTACCCTTGCTCAACCTCCCAGAAGATATCCTTGATGCGCTAAGGGAAGGCTCACTTGAGTACACCAAAGCCAAAGCCATCGCCCAAATTCAGAAATTAGATGAGCGCGTTGACTTTTTAGAACAAGCTATTGCTAACAACTGGTCTTTAAGCGAAATCAGACAACGGATTAATGAGAAGAAAGCCGCCGCTTCTACCGAAAACACCGAGCCGAGCAATTACAAAGAGCGCTTTAATGCTGCGACTACCAAACTAAGAAAGTCGCGTATTTGGTCAGATCCGAAGAAGCGTAAGCAAATAGAAAAACTACTTGCACAACTGGAGACGCTGACAAAAGTTGAGTAACCTGACATACCAAAAACAGGACGTAGAAGGCAAAAGGCTCAAATATTTTTTATACTAAGCTTTAGTGCCTAAGATTCATGTTTAAGTGACTATGCTAAAGTCAGAAAAACTTATCCAGATAGTACAAGCTTGGTTAGGCTATATCAGTTTAGAGGAACTGACTCAAGCTCTTGTCGAGCGTTCTTCAGATATCTATTCAAAAGTAGTAGATAAGGGAGTGCAGCTTGTTGGCAACAAGCTACTGTTAGATAGCGAAGTATTTACGCAATTCCAGCAACAGCAGCAAATACGAGAAGCGTTATCCCAGGCAGAACGAGAACTACCAAAAGAGTCTGACTCTATCACCAAACGCGCCTTGAACTGGCTTAATGCTACTACCGATCAACGAATTTTTCGCCGCTTGGCTTTGCGGATCAACGCAGCTGTTTTAAACACCTTGGCGACAGGGCATCCCTTTCAGACCCCCCTTGACCGGCCTAGTTTAATCACAGCAGTGACCTCTGTTAACCAAAAACTGGAATTGGTGTCAAAAGAAATACTGGGGTAGATTAAACTTGGAAAGGCAGGATAACTGGGTGTTTGGAGACAAACAAACTGGTAAATATCTGTTGAAGTTTTCCTGGTTTAAAATTAACAGACATATCATAGTTAAGGGTAAATCATCTCCTGATGACCCATCTTTAACAGATTACTGGAAGAAAAGGGAATTGGCTAAAGTGTCATCCCACGCCCCAAGTATTCAAAAAATAGCTCAAAAACAAAGCTGTGTCTGCCCAATATGTGGAAACAGTCTCTTTAATGGAGAGGAAATTCACAAACACCATAAAATCCCCAAAATTGATGGTGGTAAAGACACATACTCCAACCTCCAGTTGGTTCACCTCCTGTGCCATCAACAAATCCATCTTGGAACAAGATAGCCATAGTGACTTGCTTGAGCCGGATACCTGGAAACTCGTAAGTCCGGTTCTGAGGGGGGAAGGAGGCAGCAATGCTTCCGCCCTACCCGCCAGAAACTTACGCGCTTGGCTGTAACTCTTACTGGATAAGCATTCTGTAAGCCGATATTTTTCGCAATTCTCGATTTACCAATTAACCTATAGATTATTTGGTGCAACAATTTAATACGACACAGCAAGGGTTTGAAGCTCCTAAATTTCAGAGACTTCAATTGGTACAGTCTTATCCGTAGCGATGCCTGCGGCGGCAAGCTACGCAGTATTGAAAACGGCTCATTAATTCCTTAGCGTAACTTTCGGAATCACTGCTCATTTGGCCCCTTGTCCTAAGTGATTTTGAAGTATGTCGTGACCGTTTGGACAAAATACGGTTCAAGTCACAATAACGAGCAGAGTAACATTGATTTTTTAGGAGTTCTGGTATGAGGAAAGAAACTATTCAATCATCGAAAGTTGGTAAAAGTCAAAATCAATAGCGTAAATTCCGCAAACACAGCCACAAACGCTAGCAACTAATAGTCCTTAAACATGAGATATTTCAAGGGTTACAGCAATTATGTACTCTTGATGCCAAATATTAAGCGACTATTTTAAGCGGCAATTTATATAAGTGCCAAAATCTTTGAAACCTAGAATTAGCAAGTATTTTCAGCCTCTATTTCCGAATTTGCAGGGATCTCGGCTCAATGCCTACTTTGGTTTCTTTCATCCATTGCGGACACAATCTCGTCCGTCAATCGCTTTTGTCATGTCGTCCTAAGCTTGGACAAGAAAGTCTGATGTTGCAAGCACCAGTCCATCAGTCAAATCAGCAAACTGGCTACCTGTGCCAAATCCGCTGCTGGCTCCATTTTGGTTATAGAACAAACTACCTGATGACTGAATATAAGTAATTCGTATCCCCTCAATACTTCGGGGTAGACAATTATTCTGGTTGCCAGGACCAACCAAAGGGATTACCAGAAGATTTCTCACGAATAATAGTCGCAAGAAAGGGAATTTTCCCTGCCTTAGAAAT
>JAESGI010000371.1_pt1 | contig 14238 bp, 12 predicted proteins | sample 9269671 | NCBI WGS metagenome assembly JAESGI01 (sample SAMN14515641, study PRJNA621666) | algae metagenome | isolation source: Nostoc indistinguendum CM1-VF10 and co-occurring heterotrophs from gravelly... | place: USA: Clark Mountains, San Bernardino, California | collected 1998-06-05 | reverse complement strand
CGTAGAATTCTGGTAACATTATCATTAAATAGAGCTTGTTGCGAATGAATGCTCTTTTTCTTTTACCACAAATTGCTACACTCTTTGCAATATAAGCATTCTAGACCATTTTGTCTCCCCTCAAGCCGCTAAGGACACCAAAGGCGCAAAGGAAGAAATAAATAAAATGAAATTAGGAATTATGGCTAAACACTGCCATCTGTGTGGGTGAACCCACTTCTGCATCTTCTGTGCCTACAGGTTGAAATTCCACAGTATAGCTAAAGCGTTCTGCTACCCGATTTGCCCAGTTTTTAAACTCTGCGCGCGTCCATTCAAAGCGGTGGTCTTGGTGTCGTAGTTTCCCCGCAGGCAAGTTCTCAAATTTGACGTTGTACTCAATATTGGGCGTTGTTACCACCACGGTTTTTGGCTGGGTAAACTCAAACAAGACTCGCTCAAATGACCCCAGACGCGGTAAATCGAGATGCTCAATTACCTCAATCACCGTAGCCGCATCGTAGCCACTGAGCCGTTTATCTTGATAGGTAAGTGCGCTCTGTAATAATTGCAGACGTTCCCATTGATTGCGGGGGAAATGCAGACGGTCTAATCGTTCTTGAGCGACTTCTAGCGTCCTGTAGGAAACATCGACACCCGTAATTTGCTCGAAAAAACCATCTTTAAGCAGAAGTCTCAGCAGAGTTCCCTGACCGCAACCTAAATCAATCACCCGCTTTGCAGCTCTTTGCTTCAAAGCAGCAATCACCGCATTGATCCTCTGCTGATTCAGACTAATGGGCTTTTCTACCGCTGCTTCTTCCTCCGCATGGCTTTCCTCAGCACTATCGGGATCGGGATTGTCTTCCTCTGCTAATTGGGCTAAAGCCAGACGAGTTAAGCGATGTTGCCGTTTTAGGTAGCGCTTGGTAATTTGTTCTCGCGCTGGATGTGCAATTAACCAACCTTCACCATGACGCAGTAACTTTTCGATTTCCTCATCGCCTACCCAGTAATGTTTATCATCATCCAATACTGCAATCAAAACGTAGAGGTGACTTAACAAATTACTTAAGGGCAAAGTGTGCTGAAGTTCGACGCTAAAGTATTGACTCTGCCCCCATTCAGGGAATTCCTCATCTAAAATATGACCTTGGGCACTCACACTGTAACCTAACGGCTCAAACAGTTCCCGCAGAAAATTTTCACCTCCGCGACAGGGTAAGACAGAAAGTTTCGCTGTCAAAGGAATAGGAGTTTGTACTAGTTCTGGGAACTCTTTGCAGCGACCTGCTAAGGCTGTGCTAAATACTTGAGCGATCGCTACACTTAAAAATGAAGAAGCAACATAAGGGCGATCATTTACATATTGTTCCAGCCTAGCACTGCGTCCCCGCACCAATTTCACAGGGTCAACATCCAACAGCAACGCTACTGTGCATCGCTGGGCGTTTGCTTCCGGGTAGAAGACGTGCGCCTGTCCAAAAGAAAGAGAAAAAGACTGACAACGGTCAGGGTGTTTATGCAACAGATAGCCTAACTCTGTTGCTGGAAAGTGTGTCGTTGCGATCGTTAGCAGCATGAAACCCGAAAATTACAAATTACGAACTTGTACTGACCGAAGCCGTTGGCGCAGCCTCTCCAAGAGTTGTATTACGAATTAAATAAATAACGCTTTAGCAATACCGTAGCCAAAAAAGGAGTAGGAACAGAGAGGACTGGCATAGTGAGTTATTGTCTGCCCAAACGACAACTCAAAAGCTACAGACAGTCTATTTTCTACATCTTATCACTGTAGATGATGCCTGCTACCGTAGATCAACGCTACGACGATGCGTCGAATCAGCCAGATATCCTGGCAATGTTAGCGATGAGCGTCTTCTCCTAAGTTAATATCTCGGACAAGTCTAATCCGTTGAACCAACATATCTGCAAGCAAATGCCCGGTTAGATTGAATCAAACAAACCCCAAAGTATTATTAATTAGAGAGAAGTAAAATGCCATTTAACTCAAAATAAACTTTATATTCCAAATTATAAGTATCTAAAAATTTGGATTGTTGTAATTAAACAATAGTTGAAAAATTAGGTAAGTTAACAACATCTTCAATTTTCCTTTGTGTATTATACTTGTAGTATAATAAAGCTTACTGCTTTTGCCAAACTTTCAAAATCTCCCTGACAGGCGTTTTCTCCTGCTTTATCTCCTGAACTCGATTCAGCAAGTGCTTGGGAATGTACTTCGACAGCTTCACCAAGCGATCACCCTCACTCCAAAATCTGTAATGATAGTACACCTGCGGGTAATCTTTGTCTTTCTTGGTAATCATTCGCCAATGAATGCTACCGCGACCTTCCCCTTTGTACCGTCGTATTTTACTAGGGTTTACTATAATACTCAACAGCGATAATATCGATACAATTGGGTAATTGACAGCTTCAGCTTAACAATAGCGATTATAATTACATACCGCGTCAATTACTTCAATTCGGGTGAGCGCATAGACATCTTTACTAGGAAACAATATGGCAGACCTTAGCGGTAATTGGTTAGGAACTTATTGGCAAGATGACATCCCTAGTCGCTTTGAAGCAACCTTTGTTCAAAGTGGAAATACTTTCAGTGGCTCCATTTTGGATGACAACTATTTAGGAGAAGCTCAGGTCAATGGCGAGGTAATTGGGCGGACTGTCAGTTTTACTAAACGTTATTTAGTTACCTCACCTGTACCAGTTAGATATACAGGCATGGTTTCAGAAAATGAAGATTATATGCAAGGAGAGTGGAATATAGGTTTGCAGTATTCTGGTTTGTGGTCAGCGCGACGCAGTGGAGAGAACCTGATTGTAGATTTACAAACTCGGCTTGAACAGCAAACTTCATTGACGATGATTTAATCGTTCGCAAAAATTACTGTCTTACCCCCAGCTTTCTTTATGTGTAATTTCTGACTCTAAGAGACTCAGCACTTTCTCTTCCAAATCCGTCAAATAAGCCCGATTCAGCTTCCCCAGCATCTCCAAAAACTTCTGCACCGACTCCTCCAGCCCACTCGAATACACCCGATTGATGCGATCGCATATCTCCTGCATCTACTGACATTTTGCAAGTAGATAATTGCAAGACTTTAGGTGTTGTAATTCAATGGTTTACCATGCCTAAGAGATTAAGATAAAACGGTTTTGGTGAGAGTCCATGAGATTGCTTCCTTCCTTCCTTCCTCGCAATCATGGGGTACTATTTTTGAATGCAGTTTATTATTAGACCCAGTTTTTGAGTAAAAAAAAATCTATGAATAGAACGTTATATTATCATCAGCAATCAAACTTTTCTCGGAAAATCCGAATATTGTTAATAGAGAAAAATTTAGATTGTGAATTCAAAGAAATTAATTTAGCCAATAAACCCCCTGAATTCCTTGAAATTTCTCCTATTGGTCAAGTCCCTGTGTTTGTAGATCAAGATGGCACGGTAATTTGGGACTCTACATTGATTGCAGAGTATCTAGACGAAACTTACCCACAGCCTAGCTTTTACCCAAGCGCTCCTCACATACGGCTTGAGTGCCGTAAATGGGAACAACTAGCAGATACTTTAGGCGACAATATTATCGGTTTATGGGTACTAGATTTTATGGGTGATCTAGCTCCTGCTTATTATCGAAAAAAATATGAAACATTAATTAATCGCCTTTTACCAATCTTTGATGGACAACTGCGTTCAACTAAATATTTGTTAGAGGGTGAAACATGGACAGCAGCAGATGTGGCAGCATTATGTTCCCTCGGCTATTACAGCTTTCGCTTAAATGAAGACTGGCTTCTTCAGTATCCTTATTTGAGAGACTGGTTTAATAGATTACAGGAGCGTGAATCAGTCAAGTCAACTATTCCAAAAAAGTAAGGATTTAGGTCTAATATTGGGGAAGCAAAGAAGGGCGAGACAGATTCTGAGGTTTTATTTGGTTTTGTTAATTTCTAGCCAGTTGTAGAGTGGGAATTGAACTCTGTTGAGCGCTATATAAATCATGTAGAGGGGTTCTACAGCACTCAACTAAACAACTGGCATAGCTGGATGTCAAGAAGCGGAAAGTTTTATCTTTTCCCTCGTACAACTTCTTCACTGTCCCGTTGTGTTGCTAACTCCATTGAAACTGCAATCCAAAGACATTGGATGCCAAATTGCCAAAATTGTTTAGGGCGTTATCTCTCTGCCATATTCAGACTCCAAAACACTCAACAATTTCTCTTCCACAACAGTAAGATAAGGACGATTCACCTTCCCCAACGACTGCAACAGACTTTTGACTGTCTCCTCCAGCGAATCGGAATACACCCGACTGATGCGATCGCTGATTTATTTAATCTGCTCACATTCAGCAGGCAAGTAATCGTAAGACTTCAGGTGCTGCAACCCAATGGTGTACTCACCATCCCACATTCTCACACTGCAACTAAAGTCATTCACTGCGCTGACAATTGCCCAGCAGCCACCCCTTCCTCTGAGTTCCGGGTTGTCTTTGACAAGGATTTGGCAGACTTCCCCGATTTGGTAGGTATTGGGTACTTGGGTTCGCTCCATGATGCGCTGCACAACATCTTTCACGATTTTACCAGTTGGCACTTTCCCGCCAGCAACTTCTACTGCTCTTAGCCATGCTTCCTGCTGTTCCTGGGGTTCAAGCTTTGTCATCGGTCGCACTTGGCGCTCACTCGTGGGCAGAATTTGTGATCCATTGGTTGTCAAATTCTCATCTGCCACATTTTGACAACCAATGGTTGTCAAATTTTCGTAAACACCAGCTGCGGCAATCAAGTAATTTGACTGTTGGCGACTATGAGCAAAGCGATCGCGGCAATATTCTTCAAAGGTTTTATGCGTGGAGCGATAAAGCCGTCTGTCCCTCAATTCTGTCAGCGCTTTCCCTGCCTCAAAAAACGCTCTTTCCACACGGCGCTCTAGGTGAAGGCGATCGCGCTGTTCTTCCTCTGTCAATTCTGGAACTTCAACAGCACTAATCGTAATTGTTGCTGAACCTGGATCTTCTTGCTGGGAGATATCCTCGTTTACAGAGTTAGCTGCTGAAGTTGAATCGGTAGATGCGGCAGAGGTGGCTTTGTTGCGTCTAGAAGGTGGTTTAGGCATAATTCCACCTTTCTAGTTCAATAAGATTTTCTCAGAGTCAACTGCAACGTAAATTTTGGATGTGACAGATAAGTGCGTAGCCGTAGCCCAACCTAGAAATTGCTCCATAAAGGAGACTAGAGGTAGAAATAAAAGATTGATACTAAGGGAATCAATCATCAAAACGCACCCCTAAATCTAATCCTAAAGCTTGTTCAATCCCGCGCAGAGTTTCTTCAGAAATCCACTGTCTTTTTTCTTGTTCTATTTGATACCAATAAGCAGTAGAAATTCCTGCTGAGGTGGCTAAAACCTGCACTGATCTTCCATCTTTTTCCCTTGCCTCTTTAATTTTTTGAGATAAATCTGGGATTGTAACTTTTATCTGTCTAACAACATCCATCAACATTGGTGTACACGCCTCCATAATTCTAAACTTGTTTTGTATTCCAAAAGTATACACCAGTTGAGAACTGCTGTATACAACAGTAGTATAAAAGATATAAATAGAGAAAGCGCCCCCGACTCGCAATCTGAAGCGCTTTCCGTCCCGTTAGGAACTGATTTATTATGACCCACATTATCTACAGCCAACAACAGCTGCAACTGAAATCTATTGCCCGTCTGAAGCAAATCTACAGTGAAATCGCCTGCACAGTTGAGGTCAGTGACAAACGCTGTAAGGATTCTTGGATTACTGCGATCGCTGAATATCAGGCAAGCAAGGTTCAGAAAGTCACCCTCGCTGCCCCCAACGAACAAGCCCTCGCCCAAGCCGAACTCGACAACTACATCGCTGGCCAAGCCCAAGCTATTGCTCCCGAATCCCTCAGAATAGTCGAAATCTCGTTTGACCATCACGAATATTATGTTGGTAATCAACTGATAGCTAGCATCGCCCATGACGACAACCACTTAACCCAACGCTGGGTAGTGATGGTAAACGACAAAGAAGTATTTCGTGCCAACACTCTAATGCGTTGTCATCGCTTCATCTGCACTCACTACAAAGACGGCACACTGCCAGTGCAGGAACAACTTGGAACACCCTGCACTACTGAAAACCAAATCATGGCGCATATCTTCAACGAGTGCCAGAACTACAACAATTCGCAATTACCAATTCGCAATTCGCAATTACACCCCATGCCTAAAAACAGGAAGCTTTGCACCTGTAATGATTCAATTACTAATTACGTTCACAATTGCGAATTGCGAACTGCGAATTGCGAATTGCTTAGTAACTGGTGGGTGAAGAGGCGTTATTCAGTCCAGCAGCAGTATTCTAACTCGGTGCTTGATGCTGTGCGCTCATTGTCGATGGTGGATACATCGCTGGCTGAACCAGTTCACAAATACTTGCAAGACCGACCCTTAGAGTAACTGAGCTCTAATGAATTACAGCAGCTTTTCAACCATGAAGTGCGATTGCAAGTTCAAGAATTAGTCACAGTGTAAAGCCTCATGTGGGCAGCAGTGAAAATTGCTGCTCACTTTGAGGTATTTTTTGGGCGTTATTCTCCAAACATTGCCGAAGATTTTTAGGTTATTAATCCCAGGGAAGAAAAGCATGATTGACCATATTAATGCACTCAAAACAAGTTGGTATCTTTCTCCACCTTGGCGTGGAACAATTCCACCCGTTGAGGTCAATTTACTAGAGAGAGTATATCTACGAACCACGAGAACATTTGGCTATTGTTGCGGTATGCAATGGAAGCATGAGTGCTGGATTTATTCAATTGACTGCCGTAATGAAATACTCCACGCCACACAAAACCAAATCATCGGGACTGGAGAATTAGAAGCCATCAAAGTGCAAAAACCTGCTTTTGTTTTGGGCGAAAGGGTAATGCTCTGTTCTCACGATCAGGGAACAAAGCAACGGCTGATTTTAGGGATTGGGCTGGTGAATAATTTTTGGTTTTACCTTGTTGAATTGGTGTCGTCAACCTTAACTCAATCACGGACTATATCGAATCGTTTCTCACTGGTTGGTGAAAAAAGTTTGGTGCGCGTGAATCTCTAAAGTTTTGAAATTTACTTAGGAGTCAAGCAACATGAGTCTACCTTTAAATCAAAGTGTTTTAGTCGAGTCTCCATCATTGAGAACTTCTGCACTTTCTAACCTAGATAATTCACGCGCAGAAGTTGTTCTGAGCAAAGCAAAGGCAATAGTGTTCGCTGTATGGAACGGTAGCGGCTGGGCAACTACTGCACAAATAGCGGAATATTTTTCAGTTACAGAGTCCGCAGTCAAAGAACTAACAAGAATAAATCAATCTGAATTCCAAAGCCTTGAAACCAAAACCCTTACTGGGAAAGAGTTAAGGGATGCTCGACAGACACTCTGTCTACCATCTAGAACCTCCCAAGTTAGAGTTTTTTCGGCTTTGGGTGGGTTAAGGATCGCAATGATCTTGCAGCAATCTCAAGTAGCAGCGCAAGTTAGAACCATCATTTTAGACTTGGTTGCAGCTGTTCCCAGCATCACTGCCCAAACTCCTGCAACTGCCCCTGCCCTCCCACCGGTTGAGCAACGCCTACAAACTTTGGTCGAGGCGATGAAGACTTTAGCCGAACTCACAGGAGGCAGACTCAACCCATACATGGAACAGCATTTTCAAGACTTCGCTGCCAATCTCCTAGCCCAACACAATCAACAAGCCCTAATGGGTAGCAAAGACAAATGGATGGGTGTGGTTAACTTTGCAGAGACGCCCGGTTGTCAGTCCACACATCTGCATCAAGTTCCCAAGGCTAACAAAGTGGTTAGCACACGTATTAATCTTACATTCCGACCACATACAGCCAAAAGCAGATAATTCTGATTTTTTCAATCTGAGCAGATAAACAACAGCACTTCAAAAAAGCTGTCAACCCTGATTCTATATCAGATTCACTGGCTGACAGCATCCATTTTTCATGCAATTGATTTTTTCTAACTCATCTACAATCACAACTTCTTAGTTTGTTTGTACTATCTTATTCCCTCAAAAAGGAGTCAGCTCATGGGAGAAGCACACAATTGATGCACACCAAAATCCGAACAGTGAATTAGCTCCAAACCACTGGCATGAATGGGTGGTCAATTCCGCCGTTGACCCCAAACTCACTGCCTTAAATGTTCGCTCTCTAAGTGGTTGGGAAGTCTACGAATACCTTTTATACGCTCTGCCCCAAACTGCCAGACGCAACGATGGGCGACTGCGCGACGGGTACTTGAAAAGATATGCCCACGTAGAGTCGGGCACATGGTGGGTTAGTGGACTCGACCCGCTCAATAATTGGCTACCGATGGACTGGGGACGGATGAAACCTGATTACCCAAGGCTCGAATGGGACAAGACAATCCAAGAGCAAACGCAAAAGCCCGTTAAATACGAGTCACCCCCCAAAACTCCCAACCGAGTCACGTATCTAAGAGTCCCCCTACACATTTGGCGGTTGATAGCCCTGCGGTATGACGTGCCAATGCCAGAGCATATTACCGTTACCGAAGAAGGTGAAGCTTTAGGGTTTTGGGCTTGGATCATGACATACCCCGAAATCCCTGTATGCCTCACGGAGGGCGAGAAGAAGGCTGCTTGTCTCCTAACTTTGGGATATGTAGCGATCGCACTCCCTGGAATCTGGAACGGTCGCGTGGGCAAGGAAGATTTGGAATACCTGCACCCTGATTTAGTCCCAATGGCTCAACAGAAGCGTAAGTTTGTCATTCTCTTCGATTACGAAACCAAACCCAAAACTAAACAGCAGGTTTTTGCTGCTACTCCCCGCACCTGCCAAGTAATTCTTCAACTTGCCTGCCAATGCGAAGTGGCGCTGCTGCCTGGCCCAGAAAAAGGAATTGATGATTGGGTTGTGGCTTTGGGCAAAAAAGCTGAGAAAGCAGTGTCCACGATGATTGCTGATGCCTTGAGAATCAGCGAGTTAAGCCAAAGATTTTTCGTCAATCGCGCCAGGGGACTTCACAAATTCAAACCTAATATTATCGTTAATACTCGCTATCTTTCCACAGTCATCCGCTCACTGCCTCAATCTGGGTTAGTTGGTTTGGCTTCTGACATGGGTACTGGCAAGACTGAAATCTTGGCAATGATTAGAAAAGATAACCCCCAACTCAGCTTTTTAAACAACGGGCATCGGGTTACTTTGCTGAAAAATCTCAGCGATCGCTTGCAAACTGCAATGTACTCTGCGATTTCTTGCGGTGACTGGGCTAAAGCCAAAGCTCTCAGCATTACCGTAGACTCATTGTATAAAATGGCGAACGATTTACAGGCTTATGACATCTTATTTATAGACGAAGCCTGTCAGTATCTCGCCCATCTGCTCAAGTCCAAAACTTGCAAGGAACATCGGGGGGCTATTCTGGAAGTGCTGGAGTATCTGGTTTACAATGCCAAATTGGTAGTGTTGGCAGATGCTCACCTCGATGATTTGACTATCGAGTTTTTCATGCGAATGCGACCGGCTGGAGAAAAACCCTACATCATCAAAAACGAATATCGCTCAGGTGGTCGTCAAGTCTATTGGTACGAAGGTAAAAACAGCAGCGCAATAGTTGCAGAGTTCCACGCTCAATTGATGCTGGGTAAAAAGTTGATGATGGTCAGCGATAGTAAGCGGTTTATCAAAAAGCTAGAAAGAGCGCTCAATGATGGTTCAGCAATTGATGATGCTGATGATACACCCGAATCAGGCGAAGACCGCAAGTTACGGGTGTGGGCTATTCATTCAGAAAACAGTGGCAGTGAGGAGAACGTCATCTTTATCCGCGAGATTAACATTGCTATTCTTGATATCGACGCTTTTTTAATTACTCCCAGTCTCAGTACGGGTGTTGACATTTCCAGCTATCATTTTGATGCCGTGTTTGGTGTGTTTCATGCTGTTTCGCAATCTGCCACAGAATGCGCCCAGCAATTATGGCGGTATCGTCCTGATGTTCCCATGCACGTTTGGGTGGCTCCTCGTCCTCCATTTGGTTATGCACAAACCAATGCCCGTCGCATCAAAGAAAAGATTCTTCAGAAAAACGAGATGACCGCTTTTCTGATTCGCATTAATAGAGAAACAGGCAGACGTGGTGCAGAGAAAGATTGGGCATTGGATGCTTCTTGCCAAATTGAAGCACAGCGTAATTGGTCAATTAATAATTTACGGGCTGATTTGCGATCGCTGCTTCTTGAGATGGGCAATACGATTATTCCTTTGGGCGACAGTGGTGATGAAAGTACTTCGCGGTGGATGAAGGCAGCTGGTATTGCCATCGATGAGGAGCATTATCGCAAAGTGGCTAATGCCAAAGATATTGACAGGAGGACTTACAACAGCAGGCAGCATCAGGATTATCTCAAGCCGGAGGAGGTTTTAGAGTGTGAAAAGTTCCGCATACAGGATACTTATGGGATGGGCGTAACGCCGGAACTGGTGGAAAAAGACGACGGCGGGAAGTTGATCAAAAAGATTGTGGCACTGGAAGCAATCTTAGCAGCACCGGGGGAAACTATTACTGATGACCAAGGGCGGGAGTGTGTTTCACCACCAGCTGTGGTTGCCGAGCGCGATAAATCGGAACGGGAGCGGCTAGCCATTTGCACTGACTGGAGCAATCATTCTACCGCGTGGTTGATGCGTCATCGGCTTGGACTTAGGGGTGTGCTGATGGATCTGATGGCTGGCGTTGAGATTAAAGGCGACGAGGCGATGATTCAGGCTTTGGCTGACTTCTCAAAACGCAATGCATCTCACGTTAAAGGCATTCTTAATCTGACCATTCCGCTATCGGAGTCTCCAGTTTGGATTTTAGGGCAGTATCTCTGGCAACTGGGTTTGTCTACTGAGTCACGAAGACCACTGGAAAATGGGCAGAGGGTTCAGTATTATCGGCTCAATCCTGATGATGTCGAGTTTATCCAGAACGTGCTTTCTTATCGGCAGAGGCAACGGGAGGACAGGGAAAGGAAACGCCACGAGGAGCAAGAACAAAATGCGGCTTATGCAGCTAGGATGCAGATGCAGTATGGTGTTGAGCAGAGGGGCAGAGGAGCCGAGGAGCAGAGGGGAAAAGTAGTACAAGTATCTCCTCTGCACCCATGCACCCCTGCTCCCCTGCCTGATTTCCCGCCGTCCACACCCACCTTTAATGAAGATGGAAGTAATAATTGGGGGGGTATGGACACAGATGCAGAACTCAGTGATTCTTGGTGGGATAAAGTTAAATATTACGCTCAGTTAGCAATTGAGCGGGTACAATACGGCGTTGATGCGGTCAAAGAATTACTCAGTACTTTGACGAGTGATGAGCGTTGCGGCGTGATGCCGGAGTTTGAAGACGCTTGCCCTAACAAATTTGCTCAATTGGTGGCAGATGTACCACAGTGGGCTGAATGGATGGCGTGAGAAAGTTGGGTTAATCCCAACAAGCCAGGAGTCTACCTACGACACCGATGAAATTCCAGACGAGCGACTGCGGCTGATCTTTACTTGCTGTCATCCCGCACTGTCCATCGAGGCACAGGTTGCTTTGTCCCTGTCGGAGGCATCGCCAAACGTTTCAGAAAATCAGTGGTTTACCAACAGCTTGTCCCCGCTTCTCTTCCCCTTTTTATAACTCTCCCTGATAATTCGCTGTAACACCTGTCTAAAGATATTAATATGCAAAAATACACTAGGAGGTTTGAGTAGGTGCATTACTTCTAAGAAAAGCCTGTGCATGTCAGGGCTTTGGGCAGCCAGCAGCAACACTTGATCTAGATACTGCTGCATAAGTTGTGTGATCAAATTTGGTCGTCCACCCACAGTAGTATCCCAGCGAAAATCTTCACCTGTTGCCATTAGCCAAGGGACTGCAATTATTTTGCTAAGTTGCTTTTGAAAGCTTTGAGATAGCCCGACTAAATTTCCATCAGCATGGCGAGTTAATTGCTTGTGCAAACATTCGTCCAATGTCAATGCACCTAAAGCCGCAGTAGTCATGCCTTGTCCATAGACGGGATTGAAAGCACAAACAGCATCACCTATTACCACAAACCCTGACGGCAATCTCGACAGTTTTTCATAGTGATGCCAGCTATTTTCCGTGCGGTGATAGGCACTCACGGGTGAAATGGCTTTAGCATCCAGTATTGCTTCGTAGATAATTGGATTGCGTAAGCTCCGAGCAAAGTCTAAAAACCCAGCTTCGTCAGTTGGTGGATAATCTCGACCAATTCCAGCAAGTGTAACTATCCAACGATTTCCTTCGACCGCAGACATCACACCACCGCGTGTGCCTGGCGCTTTTGCTGTTACCAATGCACCTTGCCAATCAGTCTGAAAGTTTTCTGGAACTTCATATAAGCGACTAGCGTAGCCCAAAAAGGAATTAATCACAGTTTCTTTCGGTGGTGTATAACCCATTGCTTCTAACCACTTAGGAGCATGAGAATTACGTCCGCTAGCATCTACTATTAAATCAGCACTAAAATCTGTTTGTCTACCGCAGGCCTCTTGCCTGTGAGCAATTTTTTGGCGTACCTGCACACCCGTGACTTGAGTTCTGTTGGGGTTAGACAGCAAACTAGTAACCTGGGAAGCTTGCACGAATACAACACGGTTGTTAGCAGTTAATCGACGGCGAATAATCCATTCGAGCAAATTCCGACTTAAACTGTAGATGTTCAAATCGGAACTAAACCGGGGTGCCCATCCTCCTAAGCCATACCACAGGTAATTAGCGCTGGCGTTAATGGCGACTGCCCCGGATGCAGCTAATTCAGTTTGGATTCCTGGAAAAAGCTGTTCCATAGCATCCAAACCCCGTTTTAGTAAGATGTGGAGATGATGAGCTTGCGGTACACCTGGGCGCTGTTCTGGTTGAGCGCTCAAATAATCGCGTTCAATAATTGTTACCTGGTTAAAGTATTTGGTCAGTACTTGAGCTGCTAGCAGTCCAGCTATACTTCCCCCAATCACAAGAGCATGACGTTCCTCTGATTTGACAATGGTTGATTCAACAAACATCTGATATCTACCCTCTAGTTGCTGCCAGCTTTTGCATTACTGAAAGAATACTTTGACAAAATCAATCCAATACAACAGCTAACAAGAAATAATTCAGGCTCGCCGTGATTTTATTTTTTGGAAGTCCTTTAAACCACTCAACTCAAAATAATTCAAAATATTCTCTTTGCTCCCAGTTAGTCACCTGTAGTAAATAGTCTTCTGGTAGCTGATCGGCGACGGACTGCAAAAAGCGATTAATTTCACTTTCTTTCATCTTAATGATAAAGTTTATGAACTGCTGCCCCATTTTTTGAGAAAAAAGTTCGCTTTGGCTCAAATATGAAATCGCCTCTGGCAAACTTTTGGGTAAGGTCGGGCTTTGCTGGTCTGCCCAAGCGGTACGAATCAACAATAGATCCCGTTCTTTGACAACAGCCTTGATATTATCAGATGCTTCTTGTTGGATTTCTGTCCACAGGTGATGACGCTCAATAAATCCAGGTCTTTTCATTTAGATTGCCTAATCATGTTCAACTTACATAGTGCGCTTAGTTTGAAATTAGCGGCTCTTCTGGCGCTTCCATTCTTGGTGATCACCGCGAATTGCTAAAAAATCTGTTACAGTCCCAGTGATTACACCATCAACATCACCACACCACTCAGCGCAAGGTCGAATTATCTCGTCGCTACAAAGTTGATGTTACATCGGAATTCGTTGGGAAGGATGGAAGTGCGTTTATCGATTTGTTGCCCCTGATGATCAGCGTGATTCGATTTTCGGGCAGTGGTTAAATCGGAATGAGCTATTTTCTTGTGAGTCAGTGTCAGTCACTAAAGTCACGAAAGCGAACTACTTGATTACTTGATTACTTGATATTCTTGGCATTTCCAATATCAAATAGGGGAAAATGTGAGCAATTGGAGCGCCTGCGTGGAATCGGAGAAAATAATATGTCTAATATGACCATTGTAAAAGGTAGCTGCCCTTAGTGGAGCAGTAAGGCTGTCCACAACCAGTTTCAGTAGACCGAAAAGTTTGGCGATCGCTCTGTAATGAATGCCTATCCCAGTAAAATTTTGCTTAATACTTATAATTTTAAATACTAGTGTCGAGAAGCTCTCTTGGACTCAGAATATAAGTA
>JAESGI010000370.1_pt1 | contig 14257 bp, 18 predicted proteins | sample 9269671 | NCBI WGS metagenome assembly JAESGI01 (sample SAMN14515641, study PRJNA621666) | algae metagenome | isolation source: Nostoc indistinguendum CM1-VF10 and co-occurring heterotrophs from gravelly... | place: USA: Clark Mountains, San Bernardino, California | collected 1998-06-05 | reverse complement strand
ATCTAGCCTGGTTTTCTATTAATTCTCAATAAATTTTAATTATTGAGAATATAGTCTCTCTAGCTAAAAGCCTCTAACCCTTTTGAATACTCATTTTTAGCTGATTTTCTTACATCGAACTCAGGTGTTTGGGGTAGTAAACTTATTGGTACAGGTAATTTGCGATCGCTGCCTCAAGAAAAACCCCCTAGCTGTCTAATTGGTATGTGAGAGCTTGAGACTCAAGCACAGTAAGAAGTTCGGTATGTTGATTAACCAAAGTTTGTATTGTGCGAGCTGGATGATGACGAAGGCGACGTTTTTGTTGGCGAGGAACTTCTGCCAAAGCTAATCTATGACGTTGAGTTTTATACTCAGTTATAGGTACTTGCTGAATCTGTGCAAGTAGCTGTTTTTCATTTTCAGCGATGAAGAGAACTTGATATTGCCCAAAGTCACGTAATTCGGCAGTTGATTTGCGCCCACTAATTCGCCGCTGGTGACGACGCAAATGGCTAAACATAGCTTCCATTTTGAGATTATCTGGTGGCAAGCCAGGGATGTCATAGCAGTGCAATAAGTTAGTACCGTATTTGTCCCATAGTCGTTGTAATTTTTTCTTGAGGGCAAACTGTGCTGGATTTTGTTTAGGGTCAGGCAAAAACTGCTGTAATAATTCTTGCATCTCGCATCGAACTTTAAGGCTTGTCAAAGATAAGTTGCTAGTATCTGTAGCATTAGTCACGTTATCTTTGATGGGGTGAGAGTATTTGGGGTAGTGCAAACAATCAGCAATTCGTCGTAACCAAAGGTTAGCCTGTTCCAAATCCAAGGCTACCGAAAGATTGTTGCTTAAAGCTTGGTCAACCCATACTGATAACACAGACAAGTAATCTGTATCAATTTCCCGGCATGGTAAACTACGTAAGATCGCACCTATCGTTTTTAATTGCTGGTAGCCTTCAATACCCCCCCAGCGAAAAGGTTTGCGACTAGTGCGATTTACACAATCCCTAACAGCAGTGCGAATCTGGGACTCCACTGCCATTAACTCTGCGTTTCGTGACATATAGGGGATTCCTGAAAAAAGGGGAGGCTGTCTTGCTGTTGTTTGGAGCCTGGGTCTTGGGGTCTTTCTGAGTACTTAGGGACTTTTGGCATTCCATCTAAGTCTGCTTTTAATTGTTGTCTGAGCTTTGTATCTAATGGCAGCACAGATTCACTCAAATTGCTGAGAAAGTGTGCCTGACACCGTTGATGCGGTGCATCTGGCCAATTTGAATTCATTGCAGTAATAATTGCTGATTCCCCATCTGACAGGGTTGCCAGCACTTTATACGGTAACTCTTTATATGGTTGCAGCCACTCAATTAACCCGGATGCCTGTGCCTGTAGCAACTGAATTGCACTGACTGGTGTGCCACTTAATACTTCATATAATACGTATAACAAAGTCCCGTGTCCAACTGGAAAGTAAGGCATCAATTGCCCAAATCAAACCACCATGTTCAATTGCTGTAGCAGCTAATTTCTCCTGGGTATGTGCAATTGTTCCACCCAACAGTGCTAGAAATTGACGGTATAACTTACCTACATTCCGCCCATTAATTTCGATTCCACGCTGGTTTAACTTTTCCTGGATCTCAATTAATTGTTGATGTTCATTTTCATGTTGCCAACCTATAAATGCCAGTACATCTAAACCATAAGTACTGTTGGGCAAGCTATACTTTAGTACCCCACTTGCGTAGTAATGTTTACTAAAGTACGTACAGGCCGGATTCTTACATTCTTTGCTTTTACCTGCTACAAACACTGCTCCACTCATGGTTTGAACGGTTTTACGCATATGCCAGGCTCTGCGGTTAACTAAATTACTGTCACAATGGATACACTTGTCTAACTCACATTCCACAATTATACGTTGAGCATCAGGAAAACTTCGTTGTGGGCGATGACGTGGCTTCTTTACTATCACGCTTCTTTTTGCTGCTGGTAGATTCCTTTTTTAGTTTATCTGCTTTGCATACTAATTAGACAATTAGGGACTTCTTCGTGAATGCTGGATATGGCGGGAGCGGCAAGATCTGGTAGTCAGCATAATCAACCTTGATCAGTGGAAAGCTGTCGATCATCTCTTGCAGAGGCTCCCCAACACTGTCCAACGCTACGAACACAAACTGTCACACTACTTTGCTATTCACGCAGGAGGTCTAGTGACTGTGCCTCAGATGTGAAGACGACCTCATAAAAGTGTGAATCAAACAATCCTAATTCCGCCGCTTGCTTTCTGACAGCAAGAAACTCCGGGTCTACACTAGCAGTTTCAAATTCTTCCCAGCTACGCCACTGGACATAATTAATTACCCGATCGCCGTCCAAGCCTTTATGTATGCTGACCGATAGACAGCCTGGATGCTTCATAGACCTATATCGATTCTCCACTAGAAAATCTATTACATGCTGCTGTTGTTCCGGTTCAACGCGGAAGAGGTTGACTGCTACAACTCCAGTATGTTCGCTGATTGTAATCATTGTTGTTCCTCATTACGAGTAAAGTGAAGGAGTGGGAGAAAATGTGAAACTGACTGCGATACTCTCGCCAATATTCTAACACCACCAACAGTTGGTCTATTATTTCAACACCACTGTATTGAAAATCTTGTCGTGCCAGATTTCCTGTTGTTTACCCACAAAAAACCAGAGATAGCCTAACCCAAAGATTAGACCACTAGAGAGTACCCCAACGAGCCGCGCAGACCAGCCATCACAAAAGACAGTGGACAACCAAAAGACCAAGCTTCAAGATCAAGATACCGAACTGTTTCTAAGGCAATTTTTACAATATATCCTGTCAACTTCATAGTAGATAAAGAAATGCTCAAAATTATCTGACCTATCTGTTTAATAGGACATCGAGAAGAAAACTGTTTATATTTACCAAAAAGCGACTCAATTACATCAGAAGTCGCAAGAATTGTCTGTTCTGACTGAATTTGATAACTTTCAATCGTCAAATAGTCTATAATTTTTAGTTGAAAATTAACTAGAGAATTGGCTCCCATTGTTAACTGTTGTAACTTAAAGATGCTGCTTGATTGTTGAGTCCCTACAGTTCGAGTCATCTGAACCATTTGGCTCCAAATGCTAAGTGAATCTTGATAACTGATTAACCATCCTAATTTAGATTTTAATTTTTGATTCCAAATGGAAATCATTTCCTCATGTCAAGAGATTATTTGAACTTGTTACTCATCATCAAGTTTTTGACTTTCCAAAGATATTTATGTATGATTCATTTTTTTCACAACTCATTTAGGATTGCTATATTTACAAACAATCCATAATTCAAAGGTGACGGAATCATCTTTATTTCCAGTTCCAGTTCTGGTCATAGTATATGTATTTTTATAACTTTTTCTTCCTTTTAAAAACTGTTTGATTCCGCCTTGCTTTCCTGTTTTTATTGCTGGCATAAGCAAAGGGATATCTAAAGCTTGTAGCCACCGAATGACGGGAACATTAAAGAATCCTCTATCAAGATAAAGTTGTTTTATTTGAATATGAAGTGCATCAATTTCTGCTAAGAGATAAGTAATAATAGCAACACTTGTATCCAGCCATTTAACGCCTCTAATCGCAAGGGTTAAACGTTTTTTTTCAGGACAACATATAAAGTTGCATAAGCATAGAAAGAGCAAGTACCAGATTTCGCCTGGCTGCGATATATATAGGGTAATTCCTCATTACTGGGTTTGCCATAATAAGGAATTAAATTTAAATCAATAGCTAACTTTAGGTGTCCGTTTTTAATTCCTCTCGGAACTCGACTTTTTAATGCTTGATTAATTTGTCTCTCTAAGTCTTCAAAATCAGTAATTTTGTTGAGATGATATCTAATATCATTTCCCGATGGAATTTTCTTTAACGTTTTGGCTGTATTCTCAATAGTATCTCCATTACTTGCTGCTCTCACTAAAATCTCAAATAAAGTTTTTTGATCGCAAGCTCCTTGAGTCTTAATTGAGAAGTTTTCTGCTAAACACTCAAGAACTTCGTCTAGAGTTTCTGTCTCTGTTATAGCCAGTTTTTCTAATGAAAAAGTCAATTATTTTAGCAAGATGATACACAACACTTTCATTATTTCACTTCTTGAAACTGTTTAAAAATGATAAATTTTACTTATATGCTAAGTAGTATATAGCACTTGTTAATACTGATTAATCTGTTGGCGATCGCCTTTTGGAAAAAAGTTTGTGATCTACTGAAAGGGCTTAATAGAGAAGGGTTCGGGTGAAGTTGCCCTACCTGCACAAGAGGTTGTTTCTGTTGAGCAGCAAGTCATACCAGATTATCCCTCTTTTGTCACTCTAGGCAGAGGAAAAATAGAAATAAGGTATATTGAAGTTTTGGAAAATTGAGCGAGTCAAATTATTAACAATCATTTGAAGTTGAAAAAATCCTTCAGATAGCTTAGGGATTGTAAAGACTGCGAACCAAGGTTTAATTAAGTTAAATAGCGTAAATGGCTGAAGTATCAAACGGAGGTTATTAAGAATACTATTCCAGCCATTGCTTTGATTCCACAAAGGATGTGATGAAAATCTAGATTCAGATTGTGGTGGAAATTTAAGCAGTTGTTCGGAATGAAGACTAACCAACAGATAAGCACTAAAAACAATTTCCCACCATTTCTCTATTTGTGAATAATGAGTTAGGCGAAAATCTGCCCATCCTAATTCATTTTTACTTTGTTTTAAACCATATTCTACCCAAGTTCTTAAACCGTAAAAATTTCCCACGTCTCTTGGAGTAATGTCAGGATATTTACTCATGACATACCAAGTCGTGTTTTTCGGAAGTTCTTCTTTATCTGTTGTTATTTGCCAATACCTGATTTCCGATTTTTTGCCACATATTATTTCTCTAATATATCTATTTTCCGAACTTAAATCTGAAAAAACGCGCCGGAATCTTTGCCAGTCTGCGTATTTTACTTTCGAGCCTGTAATTCCCCATGCTCTATGGTTTGAGCGAATCGCTACAATAAAATTAAGATTTAATTCATTTAATACGCTTAAAAAATTTTTACCACTTTCACCATATAAGCTATCCGCTAGGACAAGATTGAATCTAAACCCCATTGACCGCAATTTTCTGATCATTGCCCCGGCGATTTCAGGTTTAGTTAAATATTTTTCTCCTGGTTGTAGTCTTTCCCTCGGTTTATATACTTCAAATATTAGAGGAAACGTCATTCCAGATAAAACTGCATATGCCGTGACTGCCACAATACCATTATCTGTTTTACCTAAATTTCCAATGTACTGTCGTTTCACGTAATCAGTCTTATTTCCTTTTTTCTTATCACCTGTCTCATCAATGATTAGTATGATTGGGCGACCTTGAAGTATATATAATATTAATTCTAACCTTTGCCTCCTTAATTCTTTGACATCCCACGGTGATTCTGTTAAAAAATGATGTAATTTTTGATGATTATCTAGCCCGACAATTTTCGCTATTTCCGGTAGAGTTTTACGTTTTATATCAGAAACACATCCCATGTGTAGGTACTTAAAAGCTTCAAAGCTTCTCACTTCTGGAAATAGTTTTTGATATAACTGGCAGTATTCGTCCACAAATTTTACTGTGGGCGCAGCTGGACGAGGCTCAACCATACTCTCTGTCTTAGTTTTTGCGATCGCACTTAATTATACTTTGGCGAGAGTGACAAAAGAGGGTTATTCAGCAATACGCGAGAATATCCTTTCCCAATTGAAAACAGGTAAGCAATCAGCAGCCAAGGCAATCGACGCTTTTATTGAGTCATTGGGTGCTGTAAAGGAGCAACAACAGCCAGCAGATGAGGAATTAGATGTGGCGAGTTAAGAATTTTCTGCTGGCGACTATTAACCAGTCAACTTAATCACGCCTTGGCTGACTAAATGTTGAAGCTGAGAATGATGCTATGTTTGCTCCCGTAGCAACTTGAGTTGCTCGTAAGTGAGAATGTGTAATCCAGGACGGACAACATAACCTTCAATGGTAATGCTTTGCGGTTGCTAGCTATCGGTGCGGTTGTAGGAAATCGAAGGCATATTTGCATTATGTAAGTTAGCCCTCTTTTGTCACTTTCGGCAGAGAATAATCTGTAACCCTTGTCCAGATAGAATTTTAACTGTAGAGCTTTGTTTGAAGGTTTCTATTAGCTTGCGATCGCTAATCTTCCCACTAAATCTAGGTTTCATCATTTAGCCCCAATTTTTATTTCCCCAGAGTGACAAAAGAGGGCTAATCACCTGTTTTATCTCTTCCCCATCAGGTGTAGACGCAGCTAAAGCATTTACTTCCTGTTTAACTATTTCCTTAATCTCATCACCATTAGATAACGCCAGCCCAGCTTTTGTCTGACCCAGGATTCCCTGGAGCAATCTTGTCGCTGTATGATTTAATGACTCATTTTCGGAAATCTGCATTGCCGATAAAGCTTTGATTTCTGCATCAGTTAACCCAACGGAAATTGTCACCTTAGCCATAGTTTTGACTCCTGTAAATATTAATTTCGTGCATTGCCTTCATTAGAGAGAATCGCGCCGCACGAACAACGTTGCTCGCGTCATCCAAACTGGTAACTTCAGAAGTGAACGTCATGCTATTTGTTACATCCTCCGCTCAAGCTGTCCGTAAACGTTCAATGTCTCGAATTGGCAGCGCGCCAAACATACGCGCATATTCGCGGTTGAACTGTGAAGGGCTTTCATACCCCACATTATAGGCAGTATTAGTCGCATCAACATTCTCGGTAAGCAGCATCTGACGTGCTGTCAATAGCCTTAATTGTTTTTGATACTGCAACGGACTCATGGAGGTAACTGCTTTAAAGCGGCGGTGGAACGAGGAAGGAGACATATTAGCTACAAGAGCCAGATCCTCAACTCGCAGCGGTTTTATAAAATCAGCTTTGATCCATTTGATCACCTCAGCAATTCGCTGCATGGTACTGCCAGATGTAGCAATCTGACGAACCGCTTCCCCTTGTTCACCCATTAGAAGACGGTAATAGATTTCGCGGATGATCATCGGTGCTAGGAAGGGAATATCCTGTGGGGCGTCTAGAAGCTTTGTCAGCCGGAGGGCGCAATCAATCAAGGGTGGCGAGGCATCGCTGATGAACCAGCCTCTGACTGATTCTTGCTTATTGATACTAGGGTTGGTTTGAGCAATGATCTCACAAAGTTGGGCTGGGTCTAGCTTCGGCTTAAATCCTAGATAGGGTTGCTCGGGTGTCGCCTCTACCGCACATCCACCTAAAGGCAAATCCACCGACACAACCAGATACTGAGCAACGCCGTACTGATAGGTTTCCTCATTCAGCAATACTGCTTTTTTGCCCTGCAACACAATAGCCAGAAGCGGTTCGCTGACACCTCTGATTGCGGTGTCAGGTTCACATTCCCGCATGAACCCTAAGGAATCGATTGCGGTGGCATGGGCACCATTTCCCTTGCCGTCAGTATGCCGATCAACTAATGCCGCCAGTTCTCCACACTTGCCGCTCACTGCCTCGTGATCAGGTGTCTCAATCCTCATACTGAATTCCTAACTAATGTAACCCTTATAATCTGCTCATTATAAAAAATATTTCTCCTGACCAAGCCTTACTTGAGAGGATTAGGCAATCATCTGCAAGGTTTGTGTATTTATACAAAAGCTGATCAAACCTACGATGAAACCATGCCGCAAGATAAGGCACAAGACACGAATAAATCAGCCCAGCCGTATCAATAATATTTTTGGCTTGCGCCGAGATATCTAGGCGCTTTCGCCTTGAGGGCGAAAGCGACGGCTGGGCTGATTTATTTATTGGATCTCCCTAAGACTGAAAATCGAAAGTTAAATCAGGAGAACTTTAATGAAAACACGTCAACTCGGCAAAGAACTGATAGTTTCAGAATTAGGGCTAGGCTGCATGGGTATGTCTGAGTTTTATGCGGGACGCGATGAGCAAGAATCGATCGCCACAATTCACCGCGCTTTAGAACTCGGTGTCACGCTGCTAGATACGGCTGATATGTATGGCCCCTTTACAAATGAGCAATTGGTGGGCAGAGCAATCCACGATCATCGGGATCAGGTTGTTTTAGCTACAAAATTTGGTAACGTCCGAACCGAAGAGGGAGGTTGGCTGGGTGTGAGTGGTAAGCCCGAATATGTATATCAAGCGTGTGATGCTTCATTACAACGCTTGGGAGTTGATGTGATTGACCTTTACTATCAGCATCGCGTTGATCCAACAGTGCCGATCGAAGAGACTATCGGGGCAATGTCAGAACTGGTGCAGCAGGGCAAAGTCCGCTATCTCGGTATGTCCGAAGCGGCTCCTAGCACGATTCGACGGGCACATACAGTTCACCCGATTACTGCGCTGCAAACGGAATACTCTCTGTGGAGCCGTGACCCAGAAGATGAGATTTTGCCGACTGTACGCGAGTTAGGCATTGGCTACGTGGCTTATAGCCCCCTTGGTCGTGGATTTCTCTCAGGACAGTTCACCAGCCCAGAAGATTTCGCCCAAGATGACTATCGCAGAAATGCACCGCGATTTCAGGGTGAGAATTTCTACAAGAATCTGCAACTGGTAGAACAGGTCAAAGCGATCGCTGAAGAAAAAGGCGTGACACCCGGTCAACTTGCCTTAGCGTGGCTACTGGCTCAGGGCGATGACATTGTGCCGATTCCAGGTACGAAGCGGCGGAAGTACCTGGAAGAAAACACTGCTGCGACTGAAATCATGCTGACTCCTGAAGATTTGAGCCGGATTGAAGCGGTTGCTCCCAAAGGAATTACCGCTGGGTCCCGCTATGCTGAACAACAAATGAAAGCGCTCAATCATTAAAAAATCTATGAAATACAAATTACTGGGAAAAAGCGGATTGCGGGTGTCGGAAATTTGCCTCGGCACAATGACTTTCGGCGAGGACTGGGGCTGGGGCGCAAGAAAAGATGAGAGCCGCCGAATTTTCGACACATTATATTGAGCAAAGTTTACAGTTTTTCGGTTTAGGCTTAACGAAGCGGTAATCTCGAAACGATTATATTTTTCAAAGATGACCTTCATTGATTCGCATCAACCGTTTCACGAGTGTTCATGTCAAGCGCATTATGAACGAACCGCTCGATTGCCCTGGACAAGATGACCTTCGGCACCCCGCGCTGGGGTGCGCCTGATAAATTTTATTCGCACCAACTCTGAAGCAGAGGTAAGTATGATCACACTTGAGAACAAAGTAGCTTTAGTCACTGGAGCCACATCAGGAATCGGGAAAGCGACTGCTCTAGCACTGGGAAGGGCAGGTGCAAAAGTCGTTTTTTCAGGCAGACGCGAGCCAGAAGGAGAGGCAACCGCTGCGCTCATGCGTAATGCTGGCGCTGAATGTTTATTTGTACGTTCAGATGTATCGAGTGAGGAAGATGTCAAAGCATTAGTGCAGAAGACGATCTCTTGCGGGGCTACAAAAAGGGCTAGGATGCAGATAGAATAAGCCTCATAGCCCTCTCTCCTTGCTGGTAGTACTTACACTTATTAGGATTTAATCTCAGTAATTCAATGACTAAATCATAAGAATTTTTCATGAAATTGATCCAATTGTCGCCATAAAGACCAATATAAAAACTACTATGTCGTCGAACAATCCGCTTAGATTCTTTGATTCGACCGACATATTTTTGAACACCCATACGTTTAAATTTTTGACCAGATATAGTGGCAGCGGTATAGGCAAGTGAGATTAATAATATTAGGGAAATTAGCCTTTGACCTGATACATTAGTATCTTCCAAATTATAACCACCACTCTTAAAATCTCTAAACATTTCTTCAATATCAAAGCGTTGTTTATAAGCTCTAATAACTGAATCTAAATCATCTAAGTTGGTAAGGATAAACCAACCCTCCTCCGGCGCAACTCCCAAACGTTTACGTTTCCATTTAGCAGCGAGATTAAAGCTAACAAATCCAAGGGATTTTGTATATTTAATGCCTTGGTAAAAGAAAGAAAGGCCAGGCGCTAAACCTAAATCTCTTAATTGCAGCCAAATTTCCGGTTCTATTTCTATAAATGCATCTTTTTTTAGGCGTAAACAGAAATATACTTTCTGCTCTGTCAGCCAGTTAGCAAGCTTTATCGAACAAAACTCCCGGTCTCCTAACACGACAGTTTTATAATTATTAAAAAGTGGCAATGATTTTTTAAATACTGCTTCTTGTTCATCAAAATTGCTTGAACCCAATTTTTCTAATAGTTTAAAGTATATTGGGATAGACCTTTTATCCCAAACCACACTAATCATTAACAGATTAATACATCCCCAATTAGTTCGGTCAATTACTAAATAAATAACTTCATTTATTCTGACTTACGAAAGCAAACCAAACAGCGATTATTAAGCCAAGGTGGAGATGAATATTATAGTGCCATCGCTGCTAAAGTAACAGTTGAGAAATACTGGCAGCATAAAGACAGAGAATACAAAGAATATCAACAAAAGCTTACCCTGACGCAGGAGTAAAGCTCGACAAGCAAGAAGAAATTAATGTGTAATTTCTTCTTGCAGTTAAATAATCTATCGCTTTCAAAACGCCTTATTAGATTGCTCTGATGTTTCCTAATTTTCTGCCATTACAAGTTAATCAACCCAAAGACCCAGAGGTGATCGCTTTCTTCCAAAGTATCAAGACAATTAATCTTGCTACCTCCCCGAGCGACCAACCAATCCTCACAACCTATATTCACAAAGGTTGTGGAGCCACACCAATTCTGCTGCTTCACGGCTTCGACAGTTCCATCCTTGAGTTCCGCCTTCTGTTACCATTACTTGCTACTCAAAATGAAACATGGGCAGTAGATTTGTTAGGTTTTGGCTTTACACAAAGACAAAAAGAAATAAATTACAGCCCAACTACAATCAAAATTCACCTTTACAATTTTTGGAAAACTTTAATCAACAGACCGATAATACTAGTAGGTGCATCGATGGGAGGTGCAACTGCAATCGATTTTACTCTCACTTATCCTCAAATTGTAAAATCGCTAGTATTGATTAATAGTTTAGGTTACACTAGTTCTCCTGCTTTTAGCAAATATTTATTTCCTCCTTTTGACTTTTTGGCTGTTGAATACCTGCGTCAGCGCCACATACTGGCATTAAACTTATGTAGTGTTTTACCTAATTTTAATCCCAAAATACTTTTGGCAATTCAGTGCGCTATGCTGCATCAACAAATGCCACTTTGGCATGATGCTATGATTGATTATGTCAAAACTGGAGGTTATAGCAACTTGGCAGATAGAATTGCCCAAGTTGAAAAACCAACACTGATTTTATGGGGAGAAGCTGATGACATGCTCCCACTTGGAGATGCAGAAAAATTTCAGCGCTCCATTGCCAATTCTCAATTAATAAAACTTAAAAACTGTGGTCATGCCCCTCAAATTGAACAGCCGCAAATTACATCTCAACATATTTTGCAATTTCTGAATAAGTGTAATTTTTAATTGATTTAAGGGAATTTTGAAAGTATTAGTTAAAATTCCATCTGTCAGGTTTAAGCTGTCGGACATTTAACTTGCAATAACAGCATTACCCTTATTCTTGATTTTTCTGCCCCACTTAATAATTAGTTCACCATCGTTTAATAATCTGTCTAGTAATTCTTGCAAATCCGGTACTGATTTAAATAGGCGATGTGCTATGTATTCTTTCACTGAATGCCAAACTAATTCGGCTAAATTAAAATCTGGACTATAGGGCAATACGGTTCAGTTAAGGCTAAAACCCTTTGTGAAATAATTTTTTTAACGTAGACGCTTCGGCTTGCCGCAGGCTACCACAGAGGCGCAGAGAACACAGAGAGAAGGAAAAAATGCTTAACTGAACTGTATTGGACTATAGGGAGGTAAAAAATAAAGTTGTATATTTGGCATTTCTTGTTCTATTTTTTCGAGAATATCTTTCTTCGCTTTTAGAACGATGTCTAGTTTTGGAGCTACGGCTACACCGAAGTTTGCTCCACCACTAGGGGATGTGCAACTATAGCAATCCTGAATCATTAATGAGAAAATACGTAAAAAGCTGTAAGTAACATTCAGGACTAAGGCTCAGGTGTAGTTATGTGGATGCAATTGTTAGAAAATTTTATCAAAGATAGTCAACATCAACGTGAAATTCAGCGAGCTACAGCAGTCAAAATGCTGCTATATGGATATAAGCATGAAGAGATTATGCCGATATTAGGAGTATCGAGTGGTTTGATCAGTACATGGAAAAAAGCCTTTTTTAAAAATGGAGTGGATGGTTTAAAACTAGGGTACAAAGGAAGTGAGGGACTTTTAAATGCTATTCAACGTTCGGAGGTAATTGAATGGTTACAAACAAAGGATAGATGGACTCTAAATGAGTTAGAATATCATATCGCTTGCAAGTATGGAGTGACATTCGCCTCGAAGCAAAGTTACTATGATTTATTTGAGATAGCACGTATTAGTTGGAAAAAAACGAGTGCGAATAATCCCAAACATGACCCAGAATTAGTGTCATCAAAAAAAAAAGAAATTTGTGAGTTGTTGGAGACGCAACGAGCCGAAATAGAATCGAGAGGGCTAGTTGTATTTATGGTTGATGAATGTCATTTACTGTGGGGAGACGTAATTGGATATGTTTGGGGAAAAACTAGTGAGCGAGTATCAATACCAGTTGTAAATGCTCGTGAGAAACAAACATATTTTGGGGCATTAGATTATAAAACAAAAGAATTTATCACTTATGCAGCCCAAAAAGGTAACTCTAAAAACACCATTAATTTTTTAGAGTATCTCCGTAAACAACGTCCAGGAGCTAAACTTTTAATAATTTGGGATGGTGCAAGTTATCACCGTTCACAAGAAATTCAAGATTACCTAAATTCATTAAATCGTGAACTTACAAAAGAGCAATGGCTGCTCACCTGCTTAAGATTTGCTCCGAATGCACCACAACAGAATCCTCTAGAAGATATTTGGCTACAAGCAAAACGATTTATTAGAGAGTTTTATTTTTTCTGTCACTCTTTTACTGTAATCAAGGCGTTATTTGAGCTAGTAACTCATTGTCAAATATTTGACTTTCCAAAGCTGAATGAGTATGGTGTTTTCTCATGAATGATTTAGGATTGCTATATATCCTGTATTATTTTTAGATAATTTTATAAAATTTCAACTAATGCTGGCAAAAAAGAAGAGAAGAAAGCGCCTATTTATTCCACTCATCATCAGTGTTAGCTTTTGTTTACTGGTTCTATATGCTTTTATCATTGAGCCGAATCGTTTCGTCGTCACACGTCATCAACTAAATCAACAAATCACTTCTAACAAGAATAGTTTCAAGATTGTCCAAATCAGCGACCTCCATCTCAAACAATTTAATAATTGGGCACAACATATTGCCGAACAAGTTAATAAACTTAACCCAAATATTGTACTATTTACCGGAGATTCGATTGATCAAGTCGAACAGCTTGATGGATTTGATCGCTTTTTGTCGCTTCTTGATAAGCAAACAGCTAAGTATGCAATTATGGGTAATTGGGAATACTGGGCAGGTGTCGATTTAAAACGTTTGACAAAAATCTATGCCACTTATAATTGCCGCTTATTAGTTAATCAAAGTATTTTACATAAATACGGTGAATATTCTATATTAATCACGGGATTGGATGATTTAATCGGCAAACCCGATTTAATCAAATCCCTTCAAGGTCTTCGTCCTCAACAAAACCATTTATTACTCGCCCACTCACCAGCATATCGAGACTCATTTTCAAGTGATGAATTAGCAAAGATAACACAATACAAACCCCAATATATGTTATCAGGGCATACTCATAGTGGACAATTATCATTCTTTGGCTTTGCTCCTTTACGTCCGCCTGGTAGTGGACGTTATGTCAGTGGTTGGTATCGAGATGGTGCGATTGCCCTGTACGTATCGCGTGGACTAGGAGTTTCCGTTTTACCAGTGAGAATGGGTGTAATTCCAGAGATTAGCTATTTTGAGTGGTTTCTATTCTGAGCCAATATTTTCAGCGCAATTTATCCCGTCCCAGATCAACAGAAGAATTAGACCTAGCCGATTATGTCTAAGTTAAATTATGACAATAATTGTGTATTTTCACCGCTCTAGCTACCGCAATTTTAAAGATTATTACCAGAAGCATATCTTCAAATATTGCCAAGGTGAA
>JAESGI010000369.1_pt1 | contig 14258 bp, 19 predicted proteins | sample 9269671 | NCBI WGS metagenome assembly JAESGI01 (sample SAMN14515641, study PRJNA621666) | algae metagenome | isolation source: Nostoc indistinguendum CM1-VF10 and co-occurring heterotrophs from gravelly... | place: USA: Clark Mountains, San Bernardino, California | collected 1998-06-05 | reverse complement strand
GTTCCAAAGCAAAGCGAGGGTAGTCCCAGTGTTGGGGGATTGAGATTGTGGATTGCATATTGATTGGTGAATGAAGGGATTGCTGAAAGATTAGGAGAAAATTACTGAGGTTTGTCCTAAAAGTGATGGTTATATTTGGAACTGGTAAATCATTGGATATTGGATTTGAGGAAGTGGGCATAAAAGCCCACTTTTTCCCTACGCCGCTATTAGCTCACTGCTGGTTAATGCTGTTTCATACTCCAGCAGGCTGCACCATTCGCTTGGACTGAGTTCGTCAAACGCCCTACCCAAAAGTTCGTCGCAAGATACGGGCGATATTTCGACCACCGACAGCGATGTCTGCGACGGGCAAAGCCTACGCACTGCATCAACCACTGAATCACACGCTACCTTCTGCTGAAGACCTGAAGAAGCTCGAATGACCCACCAGCCGCCGTCAGTACAGCCAACCTCGCCCAGTCTCACGTCGTTCTGGTAAATCCCATCATCTAGGATTTCAAAGCCGTATTTCTCGCATTCGTTGAAAATCTGCGCCATGACTTCGTTACCAGTGGTAGAAGAGGACAAGGAGCAGGGTGCGGGGTGCATGGGAGAGAATCTTTCCCCTCTGCCCCCTGCCCCCCTGCTTCTTGCACTGGCAGTGTGCCGTCTTTGTAATGAGTGCAGATGAAGCGATCGCAACGCATTAGAGTGTTGGCACGGAATACTTCTTTGTCGTTGACCATCACTACCCAAGGCTGGGTTAGATTATCGTCATGGCTGATGCTGGCTATCAGTTGATTACCAGCGTAATATTCGTGAAGGTCAAACGAGATTTCGACTATTCTGAGGGATTCGGGAGCAATAGCTTGGGCTTGGTCAGCGATGTAGTTGTCGAGTTCGGCTTGGGCGAGGGCTTGGTTGTTGGCGGTAGCAGGGGCGAGTTTCTGAATCTTGCTGGCTTGATATTCAGCGATCGCAGTAATCCAGGCATCCTTGCAGCGTTTGTCACTTACTTCGACTGTGCAGGCGATTTCGCTGTAGATTTGCTTGAGTCGGGCAATAGATTTCAGTTGCAGCTGTTGTTGGCTGTAGATAATGTGGGTCATAATAAATCAGTTCCTAACGGGACGGAAAGCGCTCAAGATTCGCAGTCCGGGCGCTTTCTTTATACTTACTAATGTAAACTGTCTGCATACACTTGTCAAGCGTCTGTAGACAAAGTACAATAAAATTAATTTTGGAGAACTTATATATGAATTTAGTGCAAGTAAAACGAGTAGTTGAAACCGTCTTGGACTTTCCAGGACTGGGGCAAAAAATAAAACAAGCAAGGGAGCGTGATGAAAGAACGTTGACTGATATCTGTCGTGACTGTAAGTTAAGTCGTTCTTACTGGTATCAATTGGAAAACGAAGATTTAAGAGCGCCTGCAACAGAGGATGTTATTCGTAGAATTGAGCAGGTTTTGAATATAGATTTAGGTGTAAAGTTTGATGATTGACTCTCAGGCTATTAATCCTCTTGCCCTATCTTGCGATTCTTCAAAGAAGCGATGCCTGCACTGGGCTATGCCGGAGCAGTTATCAACTACTTCCAAAATTCACATTGCAATTAATTCTGAAAAAATATTGTTGAATTAAAGAGGTGGAATAATGGCTAAACCACCATCTTCACGCAAAAAAGCCACCTCAGCCGTATCTAGTGACAGCACATTACCCGATGACCTTGCCGAAGAAGAAAACCCAGCTACAGCAACAATTAACGTTACTGCTGTTGAAGTTACAGAGCTAACCGAGCAGGAAATTAGCGATCGTCTGCTTTTAGAGAGGAAAGTGGAACGGGCGTTTTTTGAGGCAGGGAAGGCTTTGATGGAACTCCGCGATCGCAGATTATATCGTTCCACGCACAAAACCTTTGAGGAGTATTGCAGGGACAGGTTTAGTTATACTCACCGCCATGTGAATTATTTAATAGCTGGTTGTTTGATAGTTGACAATATAAAAATGGGAACTAATAGTTCCCAAAATGGAAGCCAAGATGAAATGGGAACTAATAGTTCCCAAATTTGGCCGACATCAGAAGTACAAGTTCGACCTCTGGCACAGCTAGAACCTCAACAACAGCCAGAAGCATGGCAGCAGGCAGTAGAACAAGCAGAGGGTAAAGTCCCAAGTGGTAGAATCGTGAAGGATGTGGTGCAGCGCATCATGGAAAAGACGAAAGTACCCAATACCTACCAAATCGGCGAAGTGTGCCAAATACTAGCAAAGGACAACCCCGAACTCAGAGGAAAGGGTGGGTGTTGGGCAATTGTCAGCGCAGTGAATGATTTCAGTTGCACCGTGAGAATGTGGGATGGCGAGTACACGATTGGGCTAAAGCACCTGAAGTCCCTCAATTATCTACCTGCCGAGTGTGAGCAGATGCAGTTAATCAGCGATCGCCTTACGCGGCTGAGGCAAAACGAGAATTTGGAAGAAGCTGGTCGTGCGGTGTTGAAATATTTGGGAGAACTGAAGCGACCGTATTTAACCCAGGTGGAACAAAAACTATTAAGTTTGATAGAGCTTGAATGTGAGATGGAAGGCTAAAGATGACACTGACAAAATATGGAGCCTTATGCACGGAAGTATATGATCCCGCATTTCTCACAAGTTTGAGGGGCAGAGGAGCAGAGGGTATTGAACTTGGCACATTGAACTCTCCCACTAGCGAACCTGCTCAAGAGCACAACCGCAGGTTTTGAGGGGTGTGGTGAGAAATCCGGGTCAATCATCCTCATGCAATCTTCTTCTAGTATTGACCCCTTAGAGCAACTGAACTTGACGCTCATTCGCTATGAAAAGTGGTTAAATGGCAACCTCATAGCTACTGAATTTCAACGTCTGCCACTGCATTGGTTTGGCAGGGATGAATTTATATCCTGTTTACAAGAAAACGGTTATAAAAACATCACTTTGTGTGCTAACTACACCCCAAATTTGCAGCCCACTTCTTACAAAGATACTCTATGTTTTTCAGCATTAATGCCATAGATAATCATATTTAATTATTATGTTTAGAAAGGCTTCAGTTGATCGTGAGGACTTGACATTACAAATATACTGTTGGGCTGAAGCATCTCAAGTCTTACAATTACCTGCCTGCTGAGTGTGAGCAGATGTAAGTGATTTGTGATCGCATCAATCGGGTGTATTCCGATTCGGTGGAGGAGACAGTCAAAAGTCTGTTGCAGTTATTGGGGAAGGTGAATCGCCCTTATATAACTGCTGTGGAAGAAAAACTTTTGAGCGTTTTGGAGTCTCAATACGGCTAAAGATAATTTCAGTGCGTTGAATTGTTATTTTCTAGTTAAATTAGATACTAAAATATTTTCAGCATTTTTAAAAACTTAGCAAAAATTTCCATCGACCTACAACGTTAGAAATTCTCAAATGCCTACGCAAAATTTAACTGTCTATTTTATCGAGAAAGTCCCAGAGGATATTTTGCAAGGATTAGGCTGGGTAAAAATGGATTACAATATAGCTCAAAGATTACAGATTCCTGTTAAATATACTGAAGTAATTACTATTCTTAATCCAGAGCCTTACTGTTGTCCTATCCAGCCAGAAGATAAGCTACTCTGGATTAAACCTAACTACCAGTCCCACTATTATATCCATCCTCCAGAAATTAGAGGCAAGAATAAAAAATTCCTACTTCATATAAAAGGAGAGAATATTGCTTTATATACACAATATTCTTTAACTACTGAAGCTATCGTACAGAATGATTATCATTTTTATTAGCTGTATATTTTATTCTCTGGAAGTCCCTTAACTGTTGTAGAGGAAAAGTTGTTGGGTGTGATTGAGTAGGGATATACATCTGTAGGTCAAACGCTAAATATTGTGTTATTTTAATTAAGCTATCTAATGGCTTAGTTCAGTGAATAGGCAAAATGGTAAATCAACAAAGCCCTATCTAATAAAAAATAAGCTGTTAAAAATATTTTAGATCTAATTCATGAAAGATAGAAATTTGTCGATATCTATAATAAATTCAATAGATAAAGGTAGCATCACCGAATTAACTTCTGATTTTGGTGAAATTGTAATTGATGCAACTATTGACTCAGAAGTTTTAGCAGATATACCGATTTTTGGAAGCTTAATCAAGTTAAGTAAAATAGGTAGTAGTATTAGTAACTATCTGTATACTAAGAAAATATATGTTTTTTTAAAAGAGTTAGGTAAAATTCCTGAACAACAAAGGAAAGCTTTTACTCAAAAATTAACTGATGAAAATGAACAAGTAAAAATTGGGGAGAAACTTTTACTTTTAATTGATAAACTAGATGAAATTGAGAAATCAAAACTACTTGCAAAAACTTTAGGCGCATTTATACAAGAAAGAATTACAAAAAGAGAATTTAATCTTATTTCACAAGCTATAGTTCAACTAAATACTGAGTATATTGAAGAGTTAGCACATTTCTATTTGTTTAACAATACATACATAGAACCGGACTCTGTGGATCATTTGTATAACTGTGGTTTTATCTCACTTGCAGGTGAAAATGCTGGAGTACCACTGGGGGGCTATAGAAAAAATATTATAGGTGAAAAGTTTGTTAACGAAATATTAAAGCTAAGTAAAACAGAAATATTTAATTCAATACTTAAAATTATCTGATATTTCAAAAACCAAGAAGAATTAAATGATTCCACAAAGTACATAACACAAATAATGAGCATTGGTGAAGTTAAGAAATTTTTAAATCAATTTGATGAAAATTATATTCTATCACTTATGATTACAGGCTACCAAATCTTTGGTAAAGATAGGGCTTGGATTATACGATATATTGGGAATAACAAATATCAACATATTGTTGAGATAAACAACAGTTAAACCAGGGCGGCCGCATCTAAATTACTCTTGATCGAAACCAAAGTTGACCATTAACGAAAAAATTAGCATTTACGGCTTGATTTAATTTCCGAAACTCAAAGCGATCGCTTAATTATTTGGCAATAAGCAAGAATTAATGAGAAAAATATCAGGTTTATTGAGAATAATAGAGTCTTATTGACATAGTGCAACCGCCCTGATAGTGGTTCCCGTCCATGACTTTAGTTGAATCTATCCCACTAATGCCGGCAATATGATAATCTGCTGTTGATGACTTTAGTTGAATCTATCCCACTAATGCCGGCAATATGATAATCTGCTGTTGATGACAGTAAGTTGTATCAGAGTATGGCTGGACGATTTGAAGGGTTAAGCCACCTGGAATGGAACCTGTTTAAAGATATATTTCCCAAGGAGCCAGAAAACAGAGGGCGAGGAATGCCTCATGCGCCGTTTCGTCATGTACTTAACACGTTACTGTATATATTAATAACAGGATGCCGTTGGTGCGATGCTCCCACAGGAGAAATCTGGGCATCAAAAAGTGCAGCGCACAGATGGTTACAACGTTGGGAAACAGACGGAACTTTGGAAAATTTACAAGCACGGATATTAGGAATTGCAGAGGAAAGAGGCTTAATCAACTGGAACTACGGTGCTGTTGATGGGTCTTTTTCCCCCTGGCAAAGGTGGCGGTGAAGGTGTTAAGTACGGACATAAAGGTAAGGTGATTTTAATACACACCTTGACTGATGGTAATGGTATGCCCTTGGCTAATCGCACAACCAAAAGCTTTCGGTAATGAAAGAGATCAAGTTATACCGTTGTTAGATAGTGTCAAGGTCAAAACCAATAGACCCGGTAGACCTCGTAAACGAGTTAAAGTACTTGCTGCTAACAAAGGTTACGATTCCAAGGATAAACGCGCAGCCTTGCGTAAACGTGGTATCAGACCCCAATGGCCAAAGCGTAGTTGGAAGAGCAGGAAAAATCGAGGCAGACCAATTAAAATCTCAGTTCCACGCTTTCAGCAAGAACGTTGTTTCGCCTGGTATCAAAGAAAATATCGCCGTCTTGTTGTGCGATGGGAGCGAATTTCTGCCTGCTTTAATGCTTTTCTTTCCTTAGCCACAGTTCACATTTAGGTTAACAGAATTTTATTAGTGGGATAGATTCAAGGGATAACGGGAAAAGTCAGCACCAGTTTCCGTATAATAAATGGCAACTCTCTACAAGAACCTATCACTTGAGGTTAAAGCAATGAATTTGAAGTTTTTTATCGCTTTTAAACATAAAGCAATTACTAGCATTCATAGAAATTTTATCTAAATTTTGATTTTCTTCCTTTATAAAAACTTCAAATAATAAGCTTATCCATATAGCAATGCATATAAGAGATAAAGTAGATACCATCATTTGATGATTAGGCTTTTGATAAGGCTTTGGCAGTAATAATTTAGTAGGGATTGTCTTTGGCAACCAGAAATGTTCATTAAAATCGTAGTAACTCATTTTTATTTTTCCAGTAATTTAGTGAAAATAAGTATTAAGGAAAATCTGGGGAAATTATCATCGATTTTAAGCTCTCTATCCTGCTTTCCTCAAATGTACTTATATAAGTTATATTTTATATACTAAGTAATACAACTGAAGAGATTAGATGAGTGCAGTTTTACTTATAAGCGGGGCTTACTGTAACGGTAATCTTACGTATTTATGAAAATCAAATAAAAAGATAATAGGGTATTTACGGAGATATTAATAAAGTTATTATCAATTTTACTTTTACCTTATTAATAATTACTCTGCAAAGATAGCTTTATCTGTCGTAGTTACCAGAACCAGAAATAAACCCCGTCTCTTTGAGCATCTGTCGTAGTTTTGTGTGAGGAAATTTGGTGTCCTTGTTGTTATTGTTATACATCTCAACAAAGAAGTCTTGCATCAGTGCAATAATGCTGCGGTATTTGACGATGCTATTAACATAAAACTCATCTAACTTCATGACACCATCAGCGTGTATCTGCTCAATGCTGTCAAGTAATATAGAACCGAGTTCATAAGGTTTTAAACCTTCTTTTATCTCATATTTTTCTATTATCGTGCGTTTATCGTTCTCAGAACATAAATCATATCGTGAGCGAATAAGATGACCAAGATTTCGCAAGACTTCTCCGTAGTCGTAAAATTGGTTCTGCTTCAAAAAAGACTCTTCATCTTTGGTTAAAGAAAAACTCTTATCAAGTACTAAACCAAAATCAGTCAAATATATCTGCTTGCCGTCAGTGAGGATATTGCGAAAATGTGCATCGAAGTGAATAATTCCCTTTCTCCTCAAAAAGGTAATCGTCGTGCATAATTCATCTAGAGGTTGCTGAAGTTTACTAGGGTTTTCTTGCAACCATGTTTCCAGAACATACGGTATATACTCTAAAAACAGAACCAATTCATAGCTGGCGTTGGCTCTATCTAACACATAATTCTCGATACTCGCATTATTACCCCAATACTCCACAAAGCTTTTATGATTTTCCATATCGATATTCTCGCGTTGCCCAAAGAACGGAATAATTCGATAATGATACATTAGGGGAAATGTGGCGTTCGCTCCTTCTAATACCCAGTTAGTAGTCTTAATGTGTGTTATGAGTTCACGAAAGACACCAAAACCAATAGAACCAACACCATAGTTAAAGCAAGTTGGTAAGTCATACAGATTTTTGGTAGAAAATAGGTTTTCGTATTCGATATCCGTAATCGGAATGCGCTTGACAAAAATTTTGGATTGCCCAAGAACGATGGTATGATTTCGCCCCGAACTTGAATTTGATGTGCCTGGCTCATTATTATCAAACAAAGAACACAATTGCGTATTATCCAACCCAGCAAGTTGTGAACTAAACTTGAAGTAACTCTTGGTTCTAAGTTCTAGATGGTTTTTAACCATTTTCTTCGTTTAGACGCAGCATAAAAAATCGTAACATTATTGTAAATATTTTAACTGGTTGGCAAAAGCGGGAGCAACGCGAAAAAGTGAGATCGGAGTTTAATTCTCAGTTACATAGCTAGCTTCTCAATAAAAACAGGTATTTCGCTGCGATCGCACTATTAAACTGAAGAGAGTTATTCTCTTGACGCAAATTTTTTTGGGCAATGGTCTAAAGGACGTTCTAAAACAGGAGGATTAAAAAATAACTCTTTGTCAGTTAGTGACATCTGGTGGGCAACTGTACTGTAGATTTGATTTTTTATCTTTTTGGTTTGCATGACAAAACTAGTTCTCGCTATTTATTCCAATCCACGAACACCCCATCCACAATCGCAATCCCCCACTGCGGAAACTTCGCCAGCAACTTCTTGATTACAATCTGCAAAGCCGGATCGTCACTCCAGCACTCTTGCAAGAACTTAAAACCCGGATTCTCCCCCGAATTCACCGCTCGATTCAGTTTTTCTCTTCTTACAGGTCGTAGATTTGACCTCGCTACAATCGCCTCATGCGACCATTTTTCGGGATTTGGCACGGGCGCGGCGGAATTTTCACCCTCATGAGTGCCTTTCACTTCTACACCTGAAACTGAATTTTCAACTAACAACGAAGTGGGATTACTTTGTTCTACAACCTCTGGTGTTTGATTAGTGATCGCAGCAGACTTGGGCTGTTATGTTTCCGGTTTCCTTCCCTCTTTGGAAGCAGGGGCAAACACAGCCTCTGGTGACTTAACTCCCTTCCAAGCGTGGAGTGCCTCTTTCAAATAAGCGATGTCTGCCACAAGGCGCTAAAAGCGTCTACGCACTCGGTACATTCGCCTAACACCACTTGACTGTGCGCCCAATTTCTCAATTGAGCCGAAACTGCTATGCTTTACGAGCAACAACGTAGTAAATTAACTCCTCATACCATACACCCTGCTCAGTTTCTAGTGCAGCAATCTCATCGTCATAGCTGGCTTTAAGAAGGCAAATTTTTTCCGGTTTTAATTGCCGTAACGGATTATCGGTATGTAGCCAGAATTGCCCATTCCATCTGCTTTGTGCTTTTTCTAAGCTGAGATAAGTCCCCATCTGTCGAGGATGAATTTCAATTTGGTTAAATTTGGCTTGAGTTAATAGGTGTTGAATTCGCTCTGGTGTTCCCAATGGTTCATGCAGATTTGGCAGTGTGATTCCATTTTTTGCACAAGCTTTTACAATCGACAATGCTAAATATGAATTTTCAGACGAGCAGGTGAATGCAATGAATCCGCCGAACTTGAGGCAACGATACCAATTTTCGAGAATCTTAGGAATGTTGGGGAAAAGCACGATCGCGTAAGAACAATAGATCGCGTCAAACTTATCTGGCTCAGGATCGTATGCTTGGGCATCGACTTCTATTAGCTCAACATTGGATAAGTTTTGGGCTTTAATTTTCTGTTGAGCAATCTTGAGTAGTTCTGTTGCGATATCAATTCCAATCACGGAACCACTTGTGTCAACTTTCTGAGCAGCTTTGAGTGCAATGTTTCCCGTTCCCGTTGCAACATCTAAAACGGATTGCCCAGGACATGGAGTTGCGTAGTCAAAAAGTGCAATTGCGCGATTGAGAGTGGCTTCATTATCATAATTTGTCCTAGCATTGTAAAAATCGATAATTTCCTGCTTATATGTCATAAATAGCAACAGTTTAGAATAACAAATGGCCAAATCTAATAAGCTGAAAGTGCTAAATTTTCATCCTCTGCTTACTCTAGCCTTAAACTGTCCGCACATCTGAATTGACTTGTTTAGCTTGTAGTTGACATAACACGCTCTACTCGTCCGACTTCACCAACACCCCATCAACAATCGCAATCCCCCACTGCGGAAACTTCACCAGCAACTTCTTGATCACAATCTGCAAAGCCGGATCATCATTCCAGCACTCTCGCAAGAAGTCAAAACCTGGATTCTCGCCCGAATTTGCCGCTCGATTCAGTTTTTCCCTCCTTACAGGTCGCATATTTGACCTTGCTACAATCGCCTCATGCGACCATTTTTCAGCATTGGGGACAGGTGTGGCGAAACCTTCACCCTCATCAACTGCTTTGATTTCTACACCCGAAACCGAGTTTTCAGCTAACAACAAAGCGGAATAACCCTGTTCTACAAGCTCTGGTGTTTGATTAGCGATCGCTGAATTTAAACAAAATTCATTTTGAGCAACGGGCGCGGCGGAACAAGTACCTTCATGAGGGAATATCGCTTCAACACCACAGTCCTGGTTTTCAAACAACGAAGTAGACTGACTCGGTGCATCATCCACAAGCGCCAGCGTCGTGCAGTCCATTGCCACAGGCAATTCTTCAAGTTCTGACGCGCTTTCGATATGTGAAGGCGACGCGCCCCTCAAGGGCGCATGAGCCGTTTCCTCCTCACGCGGATTTTCAGTTGGCGCGTCAGAACCAACTACCATACCAACAACCTTAGTTGGTTGTTGGTAGGTAGTTAAGGGGTTGTTAAAAACGTTGTTAGGTTTTTGGAACCCTTGCAAATCCTCACTTTTTTGACCATTCTTTTGGAATAATTCCAAATCAGTGTGGATTTGTTCCACTTTGGGATGGTTCTTATTCGGTTCGGGCTGGTTTATTTTCTCCCCGGCGTGGACGGCTTTTTCGTCACAAGAATTGGTTTCTTCGGACGTGGATGATTCCCAGTAAAAGCGATTGTAATAACCGTGCAAGTTACGGACACGGTAGCTAATCAATCCAGCTCTCCCAGAGGGCAAGCGACCAAATACTTCCTCAAACTGAAACAATCCTTGAGCAGTCAAGGCCGCCCCTGCTTTTTGGAACGATTTGTAAGTGAGGTTAGTGTCGAGTTTATGAGCAGAACCACCAAACTGTTCAGCCGCCACGCTATCTAACCAAAGCTGCTGTACAGATGGAGGTTGCTGACGAACCCAGTTGATATCCTCAATCGATACCTTGCAATGTGGTCTAATCGATTTGTCTTCTGAAGTTTGTTTGCGATCGCTTCGCTGTTTGCTACCACCATTGATTGCTTTTAATGCTGTAGTCATATTTCCTCTTAAATTTTTCCATGACAATGTGAGCGACATTGCACCCATGCCGCGTTTAAGTCTTTTTGCTATCTCAAAGCGAGTCTTTCTTTATCTACTGGTTCTCGCCCTTCCAAAAGCGCAACTCATCTCGGAAATATCTATCAGCCTTTTTTGATTGCTCCTTCCAACAATCCCAGGCAACCACCAACTCTTCGCCCAAATCCTCTACAACTTCACCCCTTTCCACATACAAAGTACGGTATGGGTCGGCGTGAGCAACAATAGAGCCAATGCCAATGGTGTCTGGTTGAGAGGATGCTTTCTGGAGAGCAGTAATTAAATCAGTCTCTTGGATGGAAAGTTCAGCCCAGTAATCCGATTTAATTACCTCGTACTCTTGGGCAACATTCCAAAACTCTTGCCAAGTACACCCAGGCTTTGCAAGCACTGCCCTAATGTCACTCACCGCCTGGGGTAACATTTCTAATTGTTCGGCTCGATATGTGATCGCAGACGCTGTAGGTTCACTTCCCAAAATTATCGCCGCAGCTTCTAACGCTTGGGTATTGTTCATGGCACTAGCAAGGTTTTTCAAAGCCATGCCCATAAGCCGCAGACATTCTTGGGCGTTTTCCTTGGGGGGTTCTGCTGCAAGCGATCGCAAATCAATAGTTTTCTCTAACGCCTGTTTCACCTGCTTGTTCAACGCTTTAGTCGCTTGCTGGGTCATGGGATTTCCCCACTGCTGAGAAGGGCGTTGTTCAACAGCATTTTCTAATTCTTGGATACGTTGTTGGAGTTGCTGATTCTCTATCTCCAGCTTTCTCAACCCTTCCATCTCATCCAGCCGTTGCTGTAACTGGATGTTTTGCTCTTTCTGCTGCTTGTACAGATTTTGCAAGGACTGGATTTGCTCACTTACTTGTTCTTCGGCTCTGGCTGTGGCCTCTGACTGTAGCCCAATTTTCAATTCCTGCTCTAGACGTTCTAGCTCCTGCTGGTGTTGTTCCTTGAGTGCTACGAACGCTTCCATATATTCTGGTGGATAGTTCCGCCCTCTGGAAAATAGGACACTAGCAGCATCTAAATCAGCATTGTTGATCAACAACCTTTCGCCATCAGCAAAGGTGACAATTTGTTGCCAGCGATTCGGTGCATCTGCCTCAATGGTCCCTTCTTCTCCATACCTTGGGTGTGACTGTTGTGAAACTGTGACTTTGGCTTTTTGAGGAACCACTGGTTCTTCAATTTTGGGAACCATTGGTTCCTGAATAGACTGTTTTCTGCGTGGAAGTTGAGGAACCACTTTTTGGGCAGCAGCAGCAAAGTCTGATTCACCAGGGGAGGGTTTTTCTTTCAGAGCGAGCGTTACAGCAGCTTTAAGTTTTTCTGGTTCCTTAACCAAGCGTAGTAGTGGACGAGCCTGACGCTCATTTTTGATGTGTCCGCCCAACTCGCCAACTGCGTCTATGACCTTTTTGGCTCCTAGCAGTTGGTTGATTCGTCGGTATCCACCCCAGGCGCATAATTCACGCTGGCAGTATTCTTCAAAGCTTTTGTATCCAGCTTGCAGGTAAAGCTGCTGTTCCCGCATCAGTAGGATTTCATTTATCGCTTGCCACTCGAACCTATCGATGGCGGTGAAGGTTTCCTGAATGCTGGCGTTGACAACACTGTAATCGAGTGCTGTTGTTTGTTCTCTTTCTAGTGTCAGCATATCTCTTGCCCACTATGGTAAATGCTTGAAAGTTTGGGTGTTGCAGTTTAACCAAAGTGAACCCAGCAGATGATTTGGAAGGTTTTTCCAAAAATATGTCAGCATTATAATTAGCTCACTTTGTGATCAACGGATTGAGTAGGCGATCGCAGGCCGGCAAGCAATGCGATCGCTTTAAAAAGGCAAAGTTATTCAGTTGGCTCGTTTTCTGCTGCATTATCTGGTTGCCTGACGAGGTAATCCAAAACTGCGCTAATACGGTCGAGAGCAGCACTAGTAGTTCGCTGAAACTCCTGTAATTGAGTAACATCCGTTCGTAAATCTCTCATTTCATTGCCCTGCTCCCTGATTTCACGAGCCAAAAGCTCAATCCCTTGTTGGTGAATATTTGCACTTTCTACTAATGCACTTACTGACTGCCTAAGTTCGGCATTTACCACAACTTGATTATCAAGTTGTTGCGATACCCGCTCTAATGTCGCTTCAATCCGATCTAATCTGTCTGGTCTGTCTTGAGTCATAATTAAATACTGTTTTAATTAAATACCAGTAATCAAATAAAATTATGTGATCCTCCAAGGGAACAACAATAGCGCTATCAAGTTAGTTGAAATTTAGGTGATTGCCTTGATAGTAATTAGCGCCTTGTATTGATTATACATACATTTTCCATACAAAAGCTCCCCTAAAAAAACTTAACCCGCTGACGATTCAGCGGGTTTGTCCTTAAGAAGCTTCAATAATTGTTGATGAGTACGCCTGAGAGCTTGGTTTTCTTCTCTCAGGCTGATAATTCCCCCAGGCACTGCTGGTGCTTATTTAATAGTTGTGTATGCTCCTCAAGAACTTGCTGCATTTCCTGAACTTTTTGCTGCAAATCAATCACGTTCGTACCCTGGGGTTCTTTTGCTCCTGATGTATTTAGGTACTCGTTGATCATTTGTGAGACAACTTCAGTTACAGTCTTTCCCTCAGAAGTAGCCTTGCGCTTTAAGGCTTCCCTTGTTTCATTAGTAGTTTCAATCGATATAAAAATTCTGCTTTTAGCCATACCTTTCAATGATTCTGCATTCTTAGCTTAACCATATTTCAAATGTTTTTACAACTGTATTGATTTTTTGTATTAACAAAAAGGTTATTTGTCCATACAATCAATACATACACAACAAAAGGTAAGCGCTCATAGCCTGGAAAACTCAAGCACTTACCTTTTGACCCTAATTAAAGGTGATCATTATTATGACGCAAGCCATCTATACGCAGCAACCACCTTCAAACTTTAGATTCAACATAGCTGCTGATCCTCCCTTCAAAGACGAACAAGCCACAGCCCAAGCAGAACTATACACCCACCTCGAATCCCAAGCCGAAGCTGTAGCCCCAACCCAAGGCCCCTTAACTGCTCGTGACCGCCGCATCATTGGCGAGATTATTCAGGTCGAACCCGAATCAGTTCGCACTATCTGGATCGAAGGCGGAATTACGGTATGGGTGCAGTTAGTCGGTGGCGGACCCCTAGCTATCTAATTGGTGTTGTTTACAGGTAAGCTGAAAAAACACCTAACAGCAGCCATTCCGCCGTGATAATAAAGTTACCTCGCCACCGCCCACAAAGACATTTCCCGGATGCCAAACGAA
>JAESGI010000368.1_pt1 | contig 14261 bp, 19 predicted proteins | sample 9269671 | NCBI WGS metagenome assembly JAESGI01 (sample SAMN14515641, study PRJNA621666) | algae metagenome | isolation source: Nostoc indistinguendum CM1-VF10 and co-occurring heterotrophs from gravelly... | place: USA: Clark Mountains, San Bernardino, California | collected 1998-06-05 | reverse complement strand
AACAATGCCTCTACTTGTTTTTCTGGAGATTGCTTTTGCGCCATGTAATATATTCTACGACGCTATGTGCATCTATCTACTTTTTATTTTTTGCACTACCCCGATTTATTGAGCGGATACGAAAATACATCCACCATTTCATTTGATGTATGGCGATACTGGTTTGATAAACTAATGTAGTTTCTACTTGGGTTAATTTATCTTTAGCTTGATAATAAAACTGTATTTCTTTGTCAAAATTACCTGCTTTCTGGGCTAAAGCAGCATCATCCGCTAATTGATAAGCCTGACTAATTAAGTTACCTGCTGTTTCTGCCTGCTGTTGAGTATAACCAAGTTTCATATATATAGTAGCTGCTGCTGATGCCAATTCTGCAAATTTCTCAGCATCATGTAACCAATATATTTGTGCTTGTAATTCACCTAGTGTGGCTGCTAAAGTCTCATTCATGTTCAATCTAACTTTCCCTATACAAACTGTTTGAGTTTCGAGTCTGATAATGAACGAGGTGGGCCAAAGGTTTTAGCTTCTGTGTCTCGAACACGATTAATCAGCAAGCATTGTGCCACGGGGAGCAACAAGCGAGGCAACTGAGGAAATAACTCAAGAACGCACATTCAACGGCAAAGCATGAATATTACCACATTCAAAAACTTTGTCAAAAGCTTGATGCCATTGTGAGCGAATTGATAACAAATCTGCAACTACATAATTGGTTGACAGTCGAATCTGGAAATCGCTTTTGCCACCAAGCGATCGCTGCTTAGTCTTGTTGATTATTTGACACCTAATGAATGATAAAACCCTATCTAATATCATAGCGATTACTAAACTAGGGCTAATCGACTCAACATAAAACTGCCCTGGAGTTAATCCAGAGCAGTTTTTGTTAGAAGTAAATTATATAGGAGACTTTTAGCGTTGTCCCCGGTTTATCCATAATAGGTACCGTTATATAGTACTATTCACCTCAATTTTCATACTTTACGCAAAAAACGAATAATCTTAAAGTTGGCATTACAAAGGTTAGGAATCAGTATCAGCCAACGTATCACAGACGGTATCCGCGATTTTGAGCTTCTTCCTTGGTGTATCACAGTGGTTGCTGGTGATGGGCTGCTGATGAGCAGGAATCTAGGGATAGAGGAAGTAGCGACACCGGACAGCCCGTCGTAGACATCGCTCTTATGAGGCTAGTCCATCATCTCCCTAGTCGATTCTCACGAGTATTGCCGAAAGCCCTGCTGGTGTGGGCTATTACAGTGGTGTATTGTGAAAAATCCGGTGCGAAGATTCGGTTTGGGAGCTTTTGTGTTAGAAAAATTACTGCTGAGGGAAAACTGAAAACAAGATCCTGTGTTGGAGACAGTGGGCGTAATTGGTCAGCCCAATGCTACAAATTACAAAATTGACTATAAAGCTAGGCAACAATTTATTTCTGGCTAAGACTGTGGCTTTCCCCGGAACTGAGTTCCAATAAATCTGGTGTGGCAATAAAACCAAAGTAAATGGCGATCGCAGCAGTAATACCATGAAGCCAAATATCATTGCCAAAAATAGGGATAAGACCTAAAGTAGCCTGGGTAGGAGGAAAAAGCCCCATAAGAGTAAGCAACCCGTAGAATATAGCTAGCATTCCACTGTAAAGACGGGCGCTGCTTAATGAAACAGATGCCACCATGCCTAAAACGCCTACAACAAGGTGAACAATATTGTGTAAGACGTTGACGGGGAACAATCCTAACAGATCACCGTAGCCAGTTGTGAATGAAAGCCCAGCCACATCAGGTGTAGTTGCAGGCGCTGTTTTAAAAGCTGCAATAAACCCCATGACACCAATCACAGTAAAGATGATGCCGATAATGCGAGTAAAGTACTGTCCTGGCTTCATAATGAAACTCCTGATTGTTTAGAAAGATAGACAATTTCTCCAGCCGAAGGATTGACTAGTAATTTAAAGAAATTGCCAAGACTATTCTTTATAAAACTTGTGATTTGCGGCTGTTTACTCCCGCTATGGTTCTATTTTGCTTCTACCTCCGTCCGGAAACTGATTACGGAAACCTGGTATTAGCTAATACAACGCTCATTAACAATAGCTCCACAAAAATTGGCTTTAAAACTAGCAGATATGATGATTAATAACCAGGCAGCGCGACTGATGGTGTGGGATGCAGTCCGTACAGCCGAAACTTTAAGTCCTTCTTTTAGTAGTTGGCATCTAATTCCAAATTGGATGTACTAGTGGTAGTCAAGCGAAAGGAGAATATTCAATGGCTCAGACTCAAAAACAAGGGAAACCAACAGATGGTAAGCCAGACGAATGGCAACAAGACCTAAATCCACAACCTCTGGCTGGAAAAAATTCCGGCTTGGAAGGCACGCATCCCGAAAAAGCAGCTCTGAATGCTTATGAGGTTAAAGAACTGCATGACAAATTACCAGAGTATACACATGAAGAACTGAAACAAATTACATTGCTACCAGTTGGTAGTCGGTTAGAGCAGGGTGCAAAATATCTTGACCTCAATGACCCACAACGTCATGAGTTTACAGCAATGGGTGGTATGGAAGCAGGTTCTAATAACTGGTATGTGCCAAAGACTGAAGTTAGCTATCAGCTTTGGAATAGGTTAATCGGCGTACAAAATCCTGAGCGTCTAGACCAAGCCAGTGAATCCTAAAAAACACCTGAACAACTCACCCCATTTACTGCACCCAATTGGCACGGTGACGCCAAGAAGAAGCAACGGAGTATTGGTAAGATACTGAAGATGGTGAACGCTCAACAACAGCTAGTGAAGGGGAGTAAATAGGAAGGAAACTACGTTGGAGAGATTCATTACTAAATGTGTTTTTGCCATAAGCTGTAAAACATGAGGAAATTCAGCAATCAATATATAGCCATATTTTCAGAGATGATTTGCTGATGCTCAAGTAAATTATTCAAAGAGGAATGATGAACAGAAGATTTATTTTTCTAGCTTCAGCTTTTGGGTTAAGTGTACTTATAGGAGCCTGTCAGCCTGGTACAGAGCCTCCAACAACTGCACCACCAGCAGCGCCATCACCTGCACTGCCATCAGTAACTCCAGCCAGTCCTTAGTGCCATATATTACTACTGTGGAGAGCAACTGGAGTTCCTAATTCGTTGTCCGATTAAATCATGCTGTGGTTTAAGGTAGGTTCAAGCGTTTACGCGCACCAAAGCGAAACAGCTTATCAGGTAGTATCGCTCTCAAGCGAGGCAACCATTGTGCCTCATTGCCAACACGGTAGCGTAATCGTGGTGATGAGCTTGAAGCAATACGAGCAATTGCTTTTGCAACCTTGTCAGGATTGTCACCTTGTGCAATTGCGCCCTGGACAGATGAGAAAATTACATCACGTACAGCGTCATAATCACTATGAATTGCGGTAGGCTGTAACATGGCTTGGTTAAAATTGGTCTTAAAGTAGCCAGGCTCAACTAAAGATACTTTAATATTGAATGGGTCTAGTTCCACACTTAATGCTTCACTATAACCTTCAAGTGCAAACTTACTTGCAGAGTAAAAACCTTGACCTGGTGCGCCGATCAGCCCTGCCACTGAACTCATATTGATAATATGCCCGCTACGTTGCTGTCTCATAAAGGGCAAAACAGCATTAGTAAGACGTACAACACCCCAAAAGTTCGTCTCAAAAATCTCCTTAGCTTGTTCTAAAGAAGTTTCCTCAATCATGCTGGCATGAATTTGCCCAGCATTATTCACAAGTATATCTATGTGGTTAGTCCGTGTAAGTAAGTGATTAATACACGATTCTATTGAAGAATCAGATGTAACATCCAGCGTCAACATTTCTACGCCCTGTGAGGCTGGATGTTCTTTGCGACTCGTACCAAAAACACAGTAGCCTACAGTAGCCAGTTTTTGAGCAATTAACTGCCCAAACCCAGATGATGCACCAGTAACTAAAACAACTTTTTGGTTAGTCATCAGTTTTTAGTTATCTGCTTTATGTTCATGATATTCGGAGATATGTTCATATACCTCCTCTGGAAACTGTAAGTCTTTGTAGACGTTACAAGCATCTGGATCATCAGGATTCGGACAGATAGGAAATTCTTGTTGGGACTGCCATTGAAGAATACGCTCCCGTCGAGGCGGGTTATAATCTTTACCTTGTACTTGTAGAAAGAGGGAACGTGCTTCTTGCTCAGTGAAGTCTTTATCTTTTTGAAGATACTCAATTAACTCATGCTCACTTAAGAAATGACGTGCCACCATTGCAAATACTAGCCTGCCGTAATGGCCAATATCATTGCCTGCATCAAGAGACTCTTGCAGATGCGCCATCATATCGTTTTTTTGCAGTTCTTCAATTGCCATGTATCTTCACTTCCTTGTTTCTGAGTGTTGGGTTAGATTCATTTTCAGTACTTTATATAGTACTTGTGTACTGTACAAATGTCCTATCTCTTGTGGCTGAATATGAAGAGACATTTACTTAGCCACAAAAAGTACAGCACTTACACGAGTAGATATTCCTTAGAGAGAAATGGCAATTATCTCTGGTTCCAAGTTCATAGTTCGGCGATATTTACTTTAAAAAGCTACGCCCAAGCACTTCAATTGTTAGGGGCAATGTTACCGTTTACTGCTATAGGCATAGCTCACCTTTACAGTAAGCTAAATTCAAGAAGTGGTGAAATCAAATCACTGCGTACCACCAAGGTACACCGACGTCAGGGTATCGCCTCAAAGATTCTCGAACACATCATCAAAATTTTTTATTAGAAGTTCACCTATTTATGAACTAGTGTTTCTTCCTGATGAAAGAGAAATTAAGCATCAATATTTTCTAAAGTGGGCCTAAACAATTAATCTTGATGCGATCGCCATTGTTATCGCTTGTTCGCATCGTGTTTGAAGTACGAATTTTAGCATTGGTTTTGACAGCAGGCGGAGTTAATGAAGGTTTCACCAAAAAGAAATGACTTATGGAATATCGGCAGTTAGGTAAACACGGCATTCGGGTTTCGGAAATTTGTTTAGGGTCATGGCTTACCTATGGTGGTGCAACGGCAGAAGACACTGCCGGTCAATGTATTAAGCAAGCCTATGATTTGGGAATTAATTTCTTTGACACAGCAAATGTTTATGCCGAGGGAGAAGCTGAAAAAATTGTGGGTAAGGTGCTGCGGCAGTACCCGCGTGAATCCTATGTTTTAGCAACCAAAGTTTATTTCCCAATGGGTAATGGACCCAACGATCATGGACTATCACGCAAACATATTCTGGAGCAATGTGATGCCAGTTTGAAACGATTGGGGCTGGACTACATTGATCTCTACCAGGCACATCGTTATGACTCGACCGTACCTCTGGCTGAAACCCTGATGGCATTTGATTACCTGGTGAAACAGGGGAAAATCCTTTATTATGGGGTTTCTCAATGGAGTGCTGGACAACTCGCCCATGCGACCGACCTGACCCGGTTGACAAATCTCGCACCAATCGCATCAGATCAGCCTCGCTACAACATGCTTGATCGCACGATCGAAAAAGAAGTGTTACCCCTATGCCGTCGAGAAGGGATTGGCATAATCAATTACTCACCCTTAGCGCAAGGACTACTGACTGGTAAATACAAACCTGGGCAATCATTACCCCAAGGTTCACGGGCAAGTGATCCGAAACAAAATATGTTTTTAAACAATGGGGAACTAGATCAGCAGGAGTTGCTCAAGGTGCAGCGGCTATTGCCCATTGCCGAGCAAGAAGGTTTGAGCTTGAGCCAATTGGCGCTTACCTGGTGCTTACGCAATCCCGAAATTAGTAGCGTCATCATCGGTGCAAGCAAACCAGCACAAGTACAGGAAAACGCTAATGCATCGGGTAAACAACTGTCTTGGGCAACAATTCAACGCATTGAAGAAGTTCTGGAAATGGAAATCAGCGATCGCGTCACTGTCGGTGCTTGAGTCGTTTTCAATTCAATGAATTGATATCGCCAATCTATCGGAGTCATCAGGAGTTTTTAATTAATGCATATTAACTATGACAGCCTACTCAGGCTCATCGCCTTTGCATTCGCCTTACTACCCGGTTTCCTGCTGCTAGATCGCTGGTGGCGCGAACGGATTTATGACCTGCAAGGAAAAACGATTCTGCTCACAGGTGGTTCACGCGGATTGGGGCTGGTGATGGCACGCCAGTTGATTGATGCAGGCGCACGGATAGCGATCTGTGCGCGGGATGAAGCAGAACTTGAACGCGCACGAACCGAACTGGAGCAACGAGGTAAAGAAGTTTTCGCGCTGACCTGTAACGTGACAGATCAAGCTCAGGTTGAGCAAATGGTACAACAGGTAAAAGAGCGCTTTGGAAGAATCGACATTCTCATCAACAATGCCGGAACGGATATTATTGGTCCACTAGAAACCTTGACCATGCAGGACTACGACGATCTGATGAAACTGCATTTTTGGGCACCGCTCTACGCAACCTATGGCGTTTTGCCAGAGATGCGGCAGCAAAAGAGCGGACGAATTGTAAATATCTCCTCCGTGGGGGGAAAAGTGGCATCTCCGCACATGGTCGGGTATTGTGCCAGCAAATTTGCCCTGGTTGGGCTGTCCCAAGGAATGAGAACCGAGTTAGCAAAAGATGGAATTACCGTTACAACCGTGTGTCCTGGTTTCATTCGCACTGGAGTTGTGGATCATGCCGTGATCAAAGGGCAACACCGCAAGGAATTTGCTTGGTTCAGCATTAGTGATTCGCTACCGTTGATTTCTGCCAGCGCAGAAAAGGTTGCTCGTGCCACAATCGCTGGACTACGCCGGGGCGCTACGGAAGTCATTGTGCCTTTCCCAACCTGGCTCTCGGTCAAATTCTATGCCCTGTTCCCCGGACTAAGTACTAATCTATTCAGTTTGGTAAATCAGCTTCTACCAGAACCGGGTGGAATTGGCAAAGAGCGAGCATTTGGCAGGGACAGCCACTCAGCATGGTCGCCTTCCTGGTTAACTTATTTGAGCGAACGCGCCGCACGACGGAATAACGAACTTCCGGTAACTGAACCAAAAGATACGACCGAGGTTAAACAGGTGGGAAGGGATGGGAAACTATCGCCCCAAGCGATTGAACCGACCCTTGCAGAAGATAAACAATCTGGAAGTCCGTTAATTGATCCTGACCAAGCACCTCCTGAAGTTCAAGCCTAAACAATCCCGAAGATTTCGAGCAAGTTCAGCAGCCGATGCGGATTCACAGGCGCAAGTCGCGGCATTGGTGCAGCAACCGCCAAACTGTTAGGACAGCATGGTGCTGCGGTTGGCGTAAATTACTATGGCAGTGAAGCCGCCGCTGTGGAAGTTGTTGAATTGATTACGTCTGATGGTGGTCGGGCAATGGCAGTTAAAGCCGATGTGCGCGATCCACAACTTGTAGATGCAATGGTGCAGCAGGTTGTAGATACCTTTGGTGTTATTGATACGTTGGTAATTAATGCTAACGCGAATTTTGCAATGGCTCCTTTTGTGGATTACCAGTGGTCAGACTTTGAAGCAAAATTGGTCGGAGAACTCAAAGGCGCTTTCTTGCCCTGTAAAGCAGTTGTTCCCTCGATGATAGAACACAAGCGAGGTTGCATCATTGCTGTCAGCAGTAGCTTATCTCGCCATCCAGGAGAAGGATTTATCGCTCATAGTACCGCCAAATCTGGATTAGATGCCTTCATCAAAAGTCTAGCACTGGAACTTGGCCCTCACGGCATTCGTGCTAATGTCGTTTCGCCTGGATTAACCCTGACCGATGCCACAGCCCGATTACCTCAAGAACATAAAGACGTTTCGGCTCAAATGGTGCCATTAAAGCGAAATGGGCTGCCAGAGGATGTTGCCGGAGCCATTTTGCTGTTAGCATCTGACGAAGCAAAATTTATTACCGGGGCATATTTACCCGTGAGTGGTGGTGTGCAAATGCTTTGAACTGTGACACGAAGCAATCATGAAACGAGGTGACGTTATAAGTGGATATAAAGCGTTTCTCACCCCTTTCATCATCCTTACAGCACTTCCCGCTATTATGCAATACAGTTTTCTCCTTGCTCCTCTCCTAGCATAGCTTTCAGCTTTGAGGATGGATGTACCTCATATCTGCCGGAAGTGCTGTCTCTTTCTAGGAATGTTCTCTTACTCCTCCAAAGTATTAGCTTTACTTTTCTTTAGAAACAGCCTCTGAGTGTAGGGAGAACAAAAAAATAAAATCGCTCACCGTCGCCTTCGCCCAACAGGTGCGCTCGGCACAAATGTTTAACTACTATAGCCTTGTGCGACAGCGACGGAAGAGGTTTCCCCATGAGCGACTGCCTGAGCGATTTAATTCATGGCAAGTGCCTAAAGGCAGCGATTAATGCTGTAGCAGCCTTCTGCATTTGAAGAGGGGCTGTTGGGCACAGTTCATACCGTAAAAGTCTGACCAATAACACTAGAGAAAGAAAAAATGGTTGCCGGATTATTGGTACTACTAATCAGATCGAAATTCTGTACCAGCATATCTGTTATACCATTGCTGATTGTATAGAAGCCAGCAGAATTTGCACTACCTGAGACAGTGTAGGTTCCAAAATCAAACAGCAGCTGATCTTTGCCATTCCCACCATCAAAGAATCCACCCCCAAATCCTTTGACGATATCATTGCCATCTCCAACAATAATACTGCCATTGCCAACAAAGCCACCTGTTAGACCATCGACAATATCGTTACCAGCCTCAGTACGAATAGTACCACTGTTGTCGATGCCGTTATTACCAATGCCAGTAATTGTGTCGTTCCCAGTACCCGTATTGATTGTGCCACTGTTTTGGATGCCGTTCTGACCAGTGCCAGAAACTGTATCGTTCCCAGTACCCGTATTAACTGTGCCACCGTTGCCGATGCCGTTTAAACCACCAGTGCCAGTAATTGTGTCGTTCCCAGTACCCGTATCGATTATACCATCTATAGTAGTGCCATCGAGTTTAAAGAGCTTGAAGTTGATGATGCCGGACTCGCCGTCAGTAGTGCCAGTTATGATATCGTCGCCAGAACCGGTATCGATTTTGCTGGCATAGTCGTTCCAGATGCCATTATTGGTACCAGAGCCAGTGATGATATCTTTACCTTTACCAGTATTGATGCGATTCAAGTTATAGACGCCTGCGTAATTGCCTGTAACAGTGATTGTGTCATCACCGTCATCAGTGTTAATAGTACCCTGGTTGTAGATGCCTACGTAGTTGCCAGTAGCAATTATTGTGTCATGATCCGCGCCAGTATTAATGGTGCTTTTATAGGCATTGTAGATTCCTGTGAAGTTGCCAGTACCAGTGAGCCTATCATTACCCTTGCCAGTATTAATAGTGCCTGCATTAGCAATTCCAATATCATCTATATTGCCATCGTCATTATTACCAACGCTAGTACTAGTACCGGAGATTTTGTCGTCTCCCTCCAAAGTATTAACCGTGACATCGGAGTTAACCTCAATAGCAATATCATCATCGGTATTGACGCTAACTACATCTTCATCGTTAGTCCATGTGCCTAACAAAGTTGACGGTAAAGCATTTAAATAGGCTTTGTTGCATGAAACAAAAAAAGCACACACCTTTGCTTAGTGAAATTGTGATTTAGTTTTCAATTTTGTAGCTATCGGGTTTGCCCAACTGGATCATGCGATTAAGGGCAGCACATTGCAAGAATAATTCAACGGCTTGATTGTCAAAAAATCGTCGTCTTAACTTGCCTCCGAAAATAATTTTGAGGCGAAACATAGCTGTTTCAGACAGCGAACGCCGATGATATCCGCTTTGTTGCTTCCATTGCTTGCGTCCAACTTGATGTATTGAGCGCAGATTCTCATCTCTTGGATGAGGAGGTGCTTTACGGTTACCATGTTGTTGAATCTTGGCGTTACTGCGCGGAGGAATACTCGCTGTGGCACCCCGTTGTGCGATACCTTCGGCACACTTCGTGAACGCATCGTAACAGTCGAATGTGTCATAGCCACCATCACCAGATAGTTGCGCTATCGGATGCTCAATCTGCTCCAACAAGTCAGGTAGTACCTCGCAATCAGCGACATCATTAGTAGTGACTACAGCAGCCAAAATCTCCCCGCTTCCCTCATCAACTCCTAAATGCAACTTGCGCCATGTACGCCGTTTACCAACTCCATGTGTGCGAACTTTCCACTCGCCTTCACCATATACTTTTACTCCGGTCGAATCCACCACGACATGAATAGCCTTATTCTTTGGAACTACTGGCAGTTCCACTGACAAGAAAGCTCAAACGACGGGACAGCGTGGAGTGATCTGGTACTTCTAGCTCAACCCCCATGAGCGTGAACAGCGATTCCAAAAAACCTCCTGCTTGCCGCCCAGGTAAATGAAACACCGATTGAATCGTCCCCATTGTTGCGATTGCCACGTCGCTGTAATAGTTGGAAGCTCCTTTTCGTCCGGTTTTTTTTTCATTGCGCCACTGCTCCACCACCTCCTCACTCACCCAGAAGGTAATACTGCCTCGCTGCTTAAGCGCTGCATCATAAGCGTTCCAGTTGCGAACCTTATACTTCGCTTTGGTTTTCATGGTCAAGCTGGGAGTAGAAAGGGGATAAGTAAAATTTACCATTTCTCCCTATTCACGCAACAACGCCTCCTTGCAATATAGTCCGAATCTCTGATGTGGTTAACTTAATTTCCATCGTTGTTTCTCCTTTTAAAACTTGTCTTGACGAATACTAAAACTTGCTCCGACTAAAGAACTCCCTAAGAAGGCGGAAAAACTGACCAACATTGCACCTAGGCAAATATTTTTCTGTTGCTCCCAACCAGAGATGATTATGTTGAGATTAGTATTAGTCTCAATAATCTCCAGCCCCCAACACCCTATTGCCCCTACTCCTAAAAACCCAGTTAAAAGCAGAGAGGCGATTGCAGTTGTTTCTATGGTGCGGTCGATGAGAATTCTGGGGCTAAATCTTTTTCGAGTCCGACGAAGAACTAATTTATTACGAGTGTTTGAAGCCAAAGATGATTGATGGGTTACTTTCTGTGTTTTCATTTTACATCCTCCAATTGAACATAGAAACCTGCACCTGTATTGGTAATCTTTATCTTTCTTTGATTTACCAAGCCTTGAATTACTCCCAGGCTAAATTTAATACTGCACAACCGTGCGCTACCTCCACAGCGTCGGAGGTATTGTAAGCATTGGTGTGACTGGTCGGTAGAGGTGGGGTAAGTAGATTTTCTCGGCATGATATTTTTCCTATTAGTGTTATTCAATTGAGTTCAGGCAATTGTGCAAGCGCTCCTTCCATCCATGCTTGAATTGCTTCCATCTCAGAAACACCTCGCAATACAGCATCGATTACGTGTTTCTGATAAGAGTTAGCAGCATGATTTGGATGCCCAAACTTATTACCAGCCCAAGCCAAACACATGGTTTTCACTAGTTCATCAATTTGAAGAGAATCAAGCTCACTCGGACTCGTAACATTTCGAGAATGCAGCCAAACTTTTACCAAATCCAACGGATAATTTAAAAGCGTGCGAATTTCTTTGACTCGCAAATCTTTTGGGTTGATTGATAATGGAGTTACAACTTGTTTTGGTGGCTGGACTCTATACTGTTGATTGTCTTTGCGGGGTCTAATGTTATTCTGGGGCTGTTCAGGCTTTTGAGGAGCATTTGCACCTTCAGCATCATTATCTTCATCAGCCGTGACTGATAAAATTGCACAAACCGCATATCGCCGTGCATAAGTTAAAGCTGCACCAAACTTTTGAGAGTCAGCAATCTCAGGTAAAGGATAAGTGCTGGTGATGCGCTCTCCAGATTCATGAAACAAATGAGTTTGCAGCGTTGTTTGACCTTCACAGATTTCAGTAGTTTGAATTATTACTAATCCATGTTTACTGAGTCCGGGGGTGACAGCATCCAAGACAGCATCTAGTGTTGCATATTTGCGCTTGTAGTGAGGATTAGTGCCGTCTTTTTGAATGGGGTTAAACTCTGCCTTTGCCTTGATTAAAGCTTTGATTAGTTCTTGCATTGTCCAGATCCTCTTTTACCAATCACTTTCGTTAATATCACCAGACACTTTTTTGCTAGACTTAGCTTTATTTATTTGAAACTCTGAGGCTTTCAGCACAGGCATTGCCGCTTGTTTTACCGAAGCTTTGGCTTGATGATAGAGGAATTGGGTTATTCCGTCAGCGTCTTCCCCATCTTCTACTTGCGCCCATAAAGGACAACCCAGTTCTAACGATTCGTAGTCGCCAAGATTGAATTTTCTAGAGTAGCTAACAGATACAGTTGTGAATTTCATAAGATGTTGGATTTGGTATATATCGGTTGTTAATTCTCTTCGCTAGTATCAACCATTTCAATGCTGAGTCTTTGACATAAATCGCTAGCTTTTACACCAACAATTCCTGGCTCAATTTCAGTAGTTAATTCCTCAATTATTGAATGAAAGCCAGGGTCTTCATCATTGATTTCTATCTCCATCAAACCTGCATTATTGGATATAACAGTTGCCCAACTTGGTAAAGCTTCAGAAATACTGGTTGCGTAGAGTTTCATACTTCTGCCTCTTGATTAAACTTGACCTCAACAATTTCTTCGACACAACCCATTGCCTCGCCCAAGTAATGCAATGTATCGCCCAAGTGAGCGGCTGCTTCTGGATCAATCTTTTTATCCGCAATCAACAAGAGCCAGTTTTCGTTTTGGGCAATCGTTTGAATATTTATGTAGCACGAGTTGAATTCCTTCAGTATTTCTATCGGTTCCATTGGCTTATACGATGAGTTGTGTTGTTCTATTTGGATAAAATTTAAGTTTGCTCCTTCCTAATAGGTGGGTCTATCTTGCCCACCCGTTTCCTTACGCTGCAACTAAATAAGCGAGCTTGTGGAACGTATCTCTTTAACCGCTCCCACTCGTCACTCGTCAGTGCATCGAATTCTTTATCCAATAACTCTTCTTCTGTAGGCAGTTGTTCTATAGCCGTTGTTGATACCCTTGCCACTTTCAAAAACTCATCAAGTCCGACTGCTGCACCCAACGCTTTGGCATATCGAATCTTATCTACAGCATTTGACCAGTGGGTGATGTGTTGAAATATCACCCCAATCATTGAATCAGCTTTGTACACTCGATAATTCCTGGGGCAACCTCCGCCAACGTAAACCAGCTTGAACCCAAAAATCTCTTGCACCTCTGCGTTGGGGTCGGTTGGAGGTAACAGTATCTTGTCAAGAGACTCTTTCAAATGGGCTTCCTGAAGAGAAAGTGAGCTAATCATATTCTGTGTGCCATGATTTGAATTGTCATAAATTTAGTTGTAGAGGCGATTGCATTTCTTTTGGAGAAGCAATCGCCTTTCCTCACTTCCAGGGCTAGATATTTCTTACACGTCTGCGTTCGCATCTGTAGTAGGTAGGAGAATTTCCTTCTGAGAGTTACCTACTTGAAGTAACTGGTTACTTGCTGTACTTTATGCCATGATTGTGTTTGTCCGAGAACTTCTTGGCGATTGCAATTCTTTTGGTGTGCAATCGCCCTTTCTACCTTCAGCAACTAAGCCGCTAGTACCGCTCGGACTCCCAACGATGCAATCACTTGTTCAGCACTCGGAGCCACACGATTGAGTCCGTACTGTCTTGGTCTTCCGTACCACCCTTCTTGATTGCACCCGACGAAGCCGACAAAACGCCCGTCTTGGTAGAGTTTGGTGCTAAAAGATAACCAATCAACTTCGCCGTGGTACAAACCAAAAACAGTGCAGGCTTTTTCTAGTTCATCGCTCAATCGTTCGTTCCTTTCTAATGGGGTTTCTGGTAGAGTCGCTTTTACTTGCGCCACTCTTGTAGCGAACCAGTCTCGGTCAAACGGTAGCCGTCCCCCACCGACTAACTGCACCCATACGGTAATCCCGCCTTCTATCCAGATGGTACGGACAGATTCCGGTTCGACTTGAATAATCTCGCCAATGATGCGGCGGTCACGAGATGTTAGGGGGTCTTTGGTTGTCGCTACAGCTTCGGCTTGGGTTTCGAGGTGGGTGTCGAGTTCAGCTTGGGCTGTGGCTAGGGTGTTGATTTTGTAGGGAAATTGCTCAAAAAACTTCATACAATTATTGTGTCGTCGATTGAGGTCGAAAATACAGTTTTTCTTTTTGAGAGCATGGACTGACCAAAAACTTGAGATGACC
>JAESGI010000367.1_pt1 | contig 14269 bp, 14 predicted proteins | sample 9269671 | NCBI WGS metagenome assembly JAESGI01 (sample SAMN14515641, study PRJNA621666) | algae metagenome | isolation source: Nostoc indistinguendum CM1-VF10 and co-occurring heterotrophs from gravelly... | place: USA: Clark Mountains, San Bernardino, California | collected 1998-06-05 | reverse complement strand
ACAATCAACACAGATGTGATTTTGTTTACCTCGACGTTTACCATTTTTTCTAATCTTAGCAGACTCGCAGTATGGGCAATGCATAGTAGAGCACCTCAATTCATCCCATTATTATGCAACGCCAAAATTAGGTTTATCGGCAAGAGCAAGCGATCGCATTCTCAAAGTAGGGCGGACTATTGCAGATTTAGCGGGAGAAGATGAGCTAAAAACCAATGGCGTTGCTGAATCATGGGATGATTTCGCTGAATTTGATACGAGTTTTCAATGGTTTCAACCGCCTATTCATCCCGCATTTATGCAACGCCAAACCAATCATGTGGCAGAAGCGATTCAGTATCGCACAATCGATAGAATGCAGTAGGAATTTTGTTATTATGGCTTGAGTCTGTTAAATAGTGCGTGTTACCAGCAGTTATAACAGCAAGGCTAAAGCCATGATTCTAATAAATGAGTCATAGTCAAAACTCTATAGAAATTAAGACTTTAGAAGAATCACAGACTGCAAATTTAAAATTCAATATTTTGCTGGAAACTAGAGAATATTGTGGCGCGATCGCATCTATTTTGAAACTTCCACAGTATCGTCTTGGAGCCAACACTTGAAAGTAGGAAAAGTAGGAAAAGTAGGATGTTTTTTATAAAATATTAAATAAACTCTTATTTAAGTGCATTATTGACAAGTTAAGTGTAAATAATCTTGATAAAATTAATTTTCTATTAACCTGTAAACAAGGATTTAAGCATAGGCTGTAGTTATCACTAAGCTTCAATGATTAATCCTTTTAGTAAAGGATTAATCATTGCTGAATCAAAATTAAAAAATCTTATCTTGGAGCTAAGAATGAAAGGTTTTATCACACGTAAAATTGCCCTTATAGTTACTTTAGCCACTGTAAGTCTTGGCTTGAGTGCTAACAAAATTTTAGCTGACGTTGGGATTACCAAATTAGCTGATATCCTTCAAATCAATGTTACAGGCAAATGGTCTGCTTTAAGATTCATTGGTTTGACCTCAAATAATACTCTTGTAAATATAGATCCGAGTGGATTTGCCAAAGCAATTAAAGTCAAAGGAATTGACGGCAACTTACAAGGTATTGACTTCCGTCCAGCAAACGGTTTGCTTTACGGTGTCACAGATACTGACAACATATACACCATCAACTCTATAACTGGTCAGGCGACCTTTGTGAGCAAACTATCTAGCAGCTTTGATGGAGGATTTCAGTCAGGGTTTGACTTCAATCCCGTACCAGATCGTTTACGGACAGTAGGTAGCAATGACCAAAACTTCCGTACCAATGTAGATACTGGTGCGGTTACTGTCGATAAAACCGTAGCTTATGCTAGTGATGATGTCAACGCTACAGTTGACCCCAACATTACCGCTGTCGCTTACATAAATTCGGTTGCTGGAGCCACATCAACTCAACTTTATGGCATTGACTATGATCTTGATGTTTTAGTACTACAAAACCCACCCAATGATGGCACTCTCAGAACGATCGGCAAGCTTGGTGTTAACTTTGCACCGATAAGCGGGTTCGACATCTTTACAGATGCACAAGGCAAAAATACTGCCTATGCACTGTCTGGTTCAGTTCTTTACACTATTAACCTATCTACTGGCACTGCAACTAAAATCGCCGATGTACCTAAAGGTAACTTCATTGGTTTAGCCGTTACATCTAAGTAGGCATCCCCAAGCTCGACTTAATCTATTTGTTAAAAGCGTAAACGCGTATGCTCTGCTCTTGATTGTTAAGATATTCAATCGAGAGTAGGCACTTCAGATTTTTTTTACTCCGCCTCCGCAGACTTTGTTTGTGTAGCCGCGAATTCCAGTCCCCCTGGCTCTAACTTGACACCTATGAGCAAGTAGATCCCCCCAGCCTGCCTTAAAAACGGGGACTTTGATTCCGGTTCCCCCCTTTTTTAAGGGGGGTTAGGGGGGATCTTTATACAACTTGATACTTTTAAAACAACCTCTAAGACGTAGGAGAAATCAACTGACCAATACGCTTGAGAATTTGCAAAACGGCGTATAGTTCTCTCACGGATGCAAACGGAGCAAAGACCCTTGACAAATCGTACTGTGGTGTATTTGTTTGCGTCACTTTAACAAATAAAATATCGTCTCCATTCGTCACCATACCAAACACAGGTTTACTGGGGTTGGGGTTAGCCATCATATAAGCTAGGGCTTGCGGTACAGCCGCCCAAACTGACAGCGTGGTTTTTTTTGACTCTAACACCATCACCCACAATTGCTGTTGTAACACTAAAACGGCAATCCGCCCGCGCAGTATCTCTTCGCCATCATCTAGCACTAGTTCCACGGATGATTCGGCCTTAATTCTGAAAGGAGGATCTAAAATCCAGAGAGTGCAAGTATTGGTGAAACTAACAACAATATAACTGTCCCTTCTAGTAAATCACCTCCGGCACGGTGATAAAGATACCTGCGCCGCACGACATCCACAGAAGCTTTTTCCGCTTCTGTAATTTCAGACAATCCCTCATACCACTCTGGAAAAAATTTCTCGTCTTCAACACGGACAAAACCGAATCGATTTTCTGCATCCTGAAGAGTGGTTATTGCTTGTGTAATTGCTGCCGTTTGAGTCATTGCTTCTAGGTAACAGTTGCTTTGCTACATTATCAACATCAGTGCATCTTTCTTATCGCCAATTGGCGCTATCGCATTGTCATATCACTATGAAATTCTAAATTACTCCCCCAGGACGCTGCACAAACTCCCTTGGGAGGATGCTTCTACTTATGAAATCAGTATCCAATATATCAGGAAGTAAGCGACATCTCCAAAGGAGACTGATTGAATGAATTTGCAGGCGATTTGGAAGTTATTACAAGAGACATTCAAAGAATGGAGTGAGGATAAAGCCTCACGGTTAGCGGCAGCGTTAGCTTATTACACGATTTTTTCTATTGCACCGTTGTTAATTATTGTAATTGCGATCGCAGGGGCAGTATTTGGAGAAGAAGCGGCAAGGGGTCAAATCGTTGGACAAATTCAAGGTTTAGTCGGGCCAGATGGTGCAGAATTTATCCAAACAGCCATTCAGAATGCTAATAAACCCAAAACAGGAGCGATCGCTTCGATTATTAGTATTGTAGTTCTCCTAGTGGGTGCTACTGGGTTATTTACCGAGTTGCAAGATTCCCTTAACACGATTTGGGAAGTGAAACCGAAACCTGGACGTGGCGTAAGTAACATGATTCGCCTACGCGTTTTGTCCTTTGCAATGGTGATAGGTATTGGCTTTTTACTTTTAGTTTCTCTGGTAATTAGTACGGCATTAGCAGCATTATTAACATACTTTAGTAACTTAGTGCCAGGTGTGGATTTTCTCTGGCAGATTATCAATTTCATCCTCTCTTTTGCCATAACTACGTTCCTGTTCGGACTCATTTTTAAAGTTCTACCGGATGTCGAAATTGGTTGGAGTGATGTTTTAATTGGAGCTATGCTCACCTCCTTTTTGTTTTCTATTGGTAGATTTTTGTTAGGACAATATTTAGGTAATGGCAGTTTTGGTTCAGCTTATGGTGCAGCCGGTTCACTGGTGGTAATCTTAGCTTGGGTTAACTATGCCGCGCAGATTCTTTTTTTCGGAGCGGAATTTACCCAAGTTTATGCCAGAAGGTACGGTAGTGGCATAACCCCATCTAAACATGCCATACCTTTATCTGATAACACGGAATCTAGTGGCAAGGCTCAAGGGGGGCAATCGTCTACTAATAAAAAGCCCTCTTCTAATTTTATTAATCGCTTATTCCAGTCTTTCAAGAAGCCCAAGCGTTTAAAACAGAGAAGAAAAAATCAGCGATTTTAATCTCTCAATACTGGAATTCTAAGTTTGTAACTCTGATAGATGTTGAAGTATTTAACCTCTAATAAAAGTTAGTTTTATGAAATAAGATCACAGATAAATAACTTGATACTGGATTTTTCCAGAAGTCTATTGAAAAAAGAAGAAAATCAATGCTAATGGAAAAATGGTTTTTTATCGATTGGCAGGCAATCTTCATTCCTAGCATCAGCATCTTTGAGTTAATTATCCGTGGTTCACTGGTTTATTTAGCGCTGTTCTCAGTGCTACGTTTTCTTCCTAGCCGACAACTAGGAACACTAGGAATTACTGATTTACTCGTAGTTGTGCTATTTGCTGAAGCTGCCCAAAACGCTATGGCAAGTAATTATACATCGATTACTGAAGGCGCTATTCTGGTAGGAACTGTGATTTTCTGGAGCTATTTACTAAACTGGTTAGGTTACAAAATACCCCAGTTCCAACGTTTTATGAATCAGCCACCGCTTTTACTAGTAAAAAATGGTCGGATGATTCAGCGCCATTTGCAACGAGAGTTAATTACGGATGATGAGTTGATGAGCAAGTTACGCCAGCAAGGTGTGGAATTTTTAGCAGATGTGAAGTTTGCATATATGGAGGCTGACGGTAGGATTAGTATCATCACCTTTGACTCCAAAACTAATCCCGTCCCTGAGCAAAAAGCAGTAGTAAAAAGCGATGTACATTAATTAAACTGTAAAATATGACGGTTGTATTCTGTGCCGAACTGTGATTGAGCGTTATACTTTGCCCGAAATGGCTAATCTGTGGAGTGAAGCCTATAAGCTAAAAACTTGGCTGCAAGTCGAAATTGCTGTTTGCGAAGCTCAAGCTGAACTAGGTTACATTCCATCTCAGGCGGTTGAAGAAATTAAAGCCAAAGCAGATTTCGATCCAAAGCGGGTGTTGGAAATTGAGGCTGTAGTCCGCCATGATGTGATCGCTTTTTTAACAAATGTCAACGAATATGTTGGTGAAGCTGGACGCTACATTCACCTGGGTTTAACTAGTTCGGATGTTTTGGATACAGCTTTAGCACTGCAATTGGTTGCCAGTCTAGATATATTATTGCAACGTCTGGAAGATTTGATTCAAGTAATTCGTCAAAAAGCAGGAGAGCATCGTCATACGGTGATGGCTGGTCGATCGCATGGCATTCACGCTGAACCGATTACTTTTGGTTTCAAGCTAGCTGGGTGGTTAGCAGAGGTGTTGCGACACCAAGAACGCCTGAGAATTCTCCGCGAAACGATTGCCGTGGGTAAGATTTCTGGTGCGGTGGGAACTTATGCAAATGTTGAACCCCGTGTGGAAGCGATCGCTTGCCAAAAACTCGGGCTTAAACCCGATACGGCATCAACACAAGTTATTTCCCGCGATCGCCACGCTGACTATGTGCAACAATTAGCTTTGGTCGCGGCATCCATCGAACGTTTTGCTGTAGAAATTCGCAATCTACAAAAAACAGACGTTCTGGAAGTTGAAGAATTCTTCTCAAAAGGCCAAAAAGGCTCCTCGGCAATGCCACACAAGCGCAATCCCATCCGTTCGGAACGGCTGACAGGAATGGCGCGACTCGTCAGAAGTCATGCCGGTGCAGCTTTAGAAAACGTTGCTCTTTGGCATGAGAGGGATATTTCCCACAGTTCTGTAGAACGCGTGATTTTGCCAGATGCTTGTACTTTGACACATTTCATGTTGTCAGAAATAACCGACTTGGTGAAAAACCTGTTGGTCTATCCTGAAAACATGGAACGAAATCTCAACTGCTACGGCGGCGTTGTATTCAGCCAAAAAGTGCTACTTGCCTTAATAGACAAGGGAAGCAGCCGTGAAGAAGCTTATGCGATCGTTCAAGAAAGCGCTCACGCCGCTTGGAACAAGCCAGAAGGCAATTTCCAGGACTTAATTAGCAAAGATCCTCGTGTTACCGAAAAGTTATCCCCAGCAGAATTAAAAGTCTGTTTCGACCCCCAGCAGCATCTCCAGCATTTAGAAGAGGTTTATCAACGGTTAGGAATTTAGGATTAATTTGCTTGTAGTGAGCGCTTAAACGCTCACTACTAATTTGTTACCCAAACAATACGCAAATTTGATCAAAGAAGATATATTAAGATACCAAAAATATTTAGTATTCCCTTGTTGAAGACTGTAAGTTTGGTGCTGGAATTATTGCCAGCCCTGGGTAGTATAAATAACAGATATTTACTTCTTTATTAGTGCTTCGAGTGCCTTAATGATTGAAATCTTAGCCACACTTTCTGCCTCTGCGGCAGCAGGGATGAGAATAGGTACACCTCTGCTGATTATTGGGTTATTGCAAGGTAGTAACTTGTGGTCACAAGTCCCAGTTTTATCTCACATTTCTCCACCAATCTTATTAGGCTGCCTCACCTGTTGGTCTTTAGTTGAATTATTAGCCTCAAAGAAGTTATGGGGGCAAAGATTACTACAACTGGTTCAGTTATTCATGTCTCCCCTCGTGGGGGCAATTATGGGGTTAGCAGTAGCTACTGCAACAGCACCACCACACTGGCTGATTGCCTGTATTGGAGGTTTATTAGCTTTAGTACTCCAGCTAGTTCAAGTTGGTTGGTTCTATCGCTTACGCGGCTTACCGTTGTGGGCAGTCTTTCTTCAAGATACCTTGTGTGTTGCTTTAGTACTTTTTGCCTTTGATGCTCCCTGGCAAGGAGGAGTAATTGCTTTAATACTGCTCTGGTTTGCAGTTCGTAGCGCGAAGGAGTGGTATAACTGGTATCACAAAAGGGCATAGGGCATGGGGCATGGGGCGAAGTTTAAATATCAGGCTTAGATGAGGTTACGCTACCCCCAAAGTGGTAGAGAACTTTTCCTAAAAGAGAAGATACACAAACGTTGGAACAAAGGAAGAGGAAGAAGAGTTTTCCAATACCCAATACCCAATGCCCAATATCCTTTACTGCAAAAGCCCAATCATGTGCAAGAAACCGTGACCGGTAATCAGCTCGATGATTAAGGCAATGAAGCCCAGCATAGCAATCCGACCATTCCATACTTCAGCACTAGTAGTCAGACCCCATTCCCAACGCTCTTGAGGGTACATTTTCACCCTTTTTTTCATTTGGGCAGCTTGCGAAAGCTTGAAACTGGGATTTTTCAGCGCATTAATCACTAAGTCTGCAAGTGCATTAATAAATACTGGATGGGTATTGGGAGCAGGAACACGACGGAAGTTGTGAATTCCTGCTTCTTCTGCTACTTCTCGATACTCAATATCAATTTCTTGCAGAGTCTCGATGTGTTCTGAGACAAAACTGATTGGCACAACAACCAAATCTTTCACACCTTGTGCGCCTAGTTCTTTGAGGGCATCTTCAGTATAAGGTTGGAGCCATTCTACTGGGCCAACGCGACTTTGGTAAGCTAAGGTGTGCGCATTAGGACGATTGAGGGTCTGCATAATTAGTGCAGTGCATTCCTCAATTTCTTGCTGGTAAGGGTCGCCAGCCTCTTCAACGTAGCTTTTAGGGACACCGTGAGCACTGAAGAATATATGAACCTCGTCTGGATTAGGAAACTGCTTAAGTTCCTGGGCTATAAGTTCCGACATTGCTTGGAGGTAGCCTGGTTCTTTGTACCAAGAAGGAATGACGGTGTAATCAATGGGTTGAAGCTTTGGGTCTTCTTGCCAAAGCTTATCTAAAAGCCGGAAGCTAGAACCACTGGTACTGATAGAAAATTGGGGATACAGTGGTAAGATTACCAAGTGTTCTATTTTATCTTGGGTGATCTGTGCGATCGCTTCTTCTGTATAGGGATGCCAATAACGCATTCCAACGTAGATATTGGCTTCTTGTCCCAAATAACCCAACTGTTCTTTTAAAGCTTCCCCTTGAGCTTCTGTGATCTGCCGTAGTGGGGAACCGCCACCGATTTGCTTATAATTCTCTTGAGATGTTCTGGTTCGCCGCGAGGCAATAAACCAGGCTAAGGGCTTTTGCAACCAGCGAAATGGTAGGCGAATAATTTCCGGATCGGAAAATAGGTTGTACAAGAACGGCCCGACATCCTCGAGCTTATCGGGGCCACCGAGATTGAGTAATAAGACGCCTACACGACCCATAGCAGTTACTTTCCCCCGATCTTTTCAGGTTTTTTACTAATGTTAACAATATATCTTTATTAAATAATAAAGCTTAATAGCAAGGAAATATGCAATGGCAACAATTTTAAGGGATTGGAGTTACCGTTATCAGTGGCTGTATGATGCTATCTCTCATTTAGCACCCTTAAGTGTAGGTGGTGAAGCCCATTTTGGGCGAGTTGCTTTGCAAGGCTTAACAATTCACTCAGATACTCAGGTTTTGGATTTATGTTGCGGCAGTGGTCAAGCAACGCAATTTTTGGTAAAATTATCACAAAATGTAACAAGATTGGACGCTTCACTCAAATCTTTGCAACGGGCAGGGCAAAATTTACCTGAAGCACCTATGTTGAAGCTTTTGCTGAGGAAATGCTATTTGCAGATAATCTATTTGATGTGGTATATATCAGCGTCGCATTACATAAAATACAGCCTCAGCAATTGCGAAAAATTATTAATGAAGTGTATCGCGTGTTGAAGCCAAGAGGAGTGTTTAGGCATTGAATCTTGTCTTTCTTTTTATTTCCGTAACCTAACGTTTCAATCCCTAATAGGGATTTTCATGAATTGCAATGGTTTATACAAAAACCCAAATTTTAACTATCTAAGTTTCAATCCCTAATAGGGATTTTCATGAATTGCGATCTCAGGTTTTAAGTAGAACGATGTGGAAAAACCAAAGTATGTAAAGATAAGTAAATGCCAATACGTGCGGCTTTTTCCTGACAACAGCGACAGACCAAGAACGCTTCGACACCAAACAAAGCTAATAGCTAATATTACGGTAAACTAATTCATAAATTGTAATATTTGTTGTCGTACTACTGTACTGATAACCAACAATAAAGTTTTCGCCAATTCAAGGTAGAGATGATGAAAGAAATAACACGCCGCAAATTTATCGCAACTGCCACCTTAGCAACGGGTTTTGCCCTGGCAGTGCAACCCATTTCGGCTCAAGTCATCAGCACTGAGGCTAAGGGTTTAATAGCTGGTGCAGTGAAAATTCCTGTCAAAGATGGCGAAATTCCTGCCTACAGAGCAGTACCTGCAACTGGTGAAAATTTCCCAATTGTTCTAGTACTCCAGGAAATATTTGGTGTACATGAGCATATTCAGGATGTCACTCGTCGCTTTGCTCAATTGGGGTACTTGGCGATCGCACCGGAATTATTTATCCGTCAAGGTGATGTTACTAAGTTAAGCAATATAGACGAAATTCGCCCAATTGTTGCTAAAGTACCAGATGCCCAAGTGTTATCTGATCTTGATGCCACGGTAAACTGGGCAGTGAAATCAGCTAAGGGTAATGCTGATAAATTGGCTGTTACAGGCTTTTGCTGGGGTGGTCGCATAACCTGGCTATACGCAGCACATAATCCCAAGGTGAAGGCAGGTGGAGCGTGGTACGGGCGACTCGTAGGTGATACTACCGAGCTTCAGCCCCAATATCCTGTTGATATTGCGTCAAAATTGACAGTCCCCGTTCTTGGACTCTATGGTGGGAAGGATACAGGTATTCCCCTTGATACAGTAGAGCAGATGCGCGATCGCTTGAAGTCCAGCAGCAGCAAATCTGAAATCATCGTCTATCCCGACGCACCACACGCTTTTTTTGCTGATTATCGCCCCTCCTACCGCGAGGAAGAAGCTAAGGACGGTTGGAAACGTCTTTTGGCATGGTTTAAGCAGCATGGCGTGTAAAAAAGAGGAAAAGGGGCAGGGGGCGGGGAGCAGGGGGGGAATCCCCATACATGAATGTAGTTGCTCTCTAACTCTTGTGGCAGGCTAATTCTAGTATCTTTCTCCCTGCCCCCTTTCCCCTTCCCCCTGCCCCCTTTCCCCTTCCCCCTGCCCCCTGCCTCTTTAGTAAGTCTGCAAAACAAAAAAAGCCTCCCATACTAGGAGGCTTAAAAGTTAGCGGAGAAAATTTATCAATCTACTACTGTGTAGCTACAGCGATCACTCCTCCTAATGCAGAGAAAATCGCGGAGACAGTTGCTGTGGCAAACAGCCACCAAGATGCTGAAGCCGCGGCTTTGCGGGTTTCTTCTGCTTGCTTCTGTGCTTGATGCTTCACTTCTTCGAGACGGCGTTGCGCTTCATGCTGTATGCGTTCTGCACGTTGCAATACTGTGTTGCGGGCCCGTTCAATTTGGTCGATGACCCGGTTGGCATCTTCCTCAGAGATGTCCTCACGAGAACTCATAATTGCTACTAGGGTATCACGGTCAAAAGAAGATAGGCGATCGCGCAGGGCATCAAACCCTGCCTGGGGATCGTCAAAAAATGTGCGGACATCGCGCTTGATATTATCATAGTTAAGTTCTGGGCGATCCAAGGAATTTAGATAGTTACGAATGCGGGCAAAAACCCCATCAATCGCATCTTGAATGCCTCGTTGGATGTTCCGTACTTGTTCTACAAATTGATCCCTGACGGACACAATGCTATCGGCAATCCGTGTTGCTTCTTCATCGGACATATCTTCCCGAATTTTCAGCAAGGCGATGATAGTAGAACGATCAAAATGAGAAAGGCGATCGCTTAAAGTTTCTACCCCAACTCGCGGATCGTGTAACAGTAGTTGCAAGTCGCGTTTAATACCTTCTGGATTAAGTTCTTCCTTGCCAGTTTGACGCAAATACTCTTCCAAATAAGCTTTGAATGTTTCCGCTCTTTGCTGTGTCCGGGTAGCTAAACGACGAGGCGCACGCACAAAGTTGCGAATCGAAGTTTGCGTGGAATCAATGATTTGATTGATTTGTTCTTCATTCAAGTCTTGACGTTGACTGAGCAACTTCACTAGTGTATCCCGGTCTACCTGTGACAACCGACGGCGCAGTGCTACGGCTCCCTCTTTGGGATTTTCAAACAATCGGGTCAAATCCCGTTGAATACCTTCTGGATTCAATTCTTGTTTACCAGTATTTCGCAGGTAATCTGCGATCATGGTGGTAACAGAGTCGTATTGCTCTTTGGCTTTATCCGCTACAGCTTGGGGTGTGTGGCGAATACTATGCCAGGACTCCTCAGCAGAATTGATGATTTGATTAACTTGATCTTCACTCAAATCTTGCCGTTGACCCAACAATTGCACTAAGGTATCGCGGTCAAAACGAGATAATCTCGCTCGAATTGAGGTAATTCCAGCTTGGGGATCTTCCAGTAACCTTTTAAACTCTGCGCGGATAGCATCAGGATTAAGTTCTTCTTTTCCTGTATTACGCAGATATGATTCTACATTCAGCCAGAGGGTTTCTGCTTGATATTGGGCCTGTTCTGCTAGTCCTTTAGATTCTACCAAGACGCGATCGCGTTGTTTTTCCAACTCGTCCAGAATGCTGTCTACTTCATATAGTTGAACATCATTCCGTTCCAGTAATATCGCCCGAATTTCCTGACGATCAAGGTGCGCTAGTCGCAATGTCAGAGTTTCATAATCTGCATCTGGATCTTGCAACAGTGGTTTAAAATTCTGCTCAATGCCTTCGGCAGTCAAATCTGCTTTTGGGGTAACCAGCAGATAACTTTCCACTGCACGTTGCAAGTCTTGTACGATCTCTCTTTCTTCGATACCTCTAACTGTCACTATCACATCTTGGCGGACAGCTTCTAACTGATCTGCAATGCGCTGAATTTGGGCTTGGGTAAGCAGTCCGCGTTGTTGCAGAATATTGGCGAAATCGTTGCGGGATAGACGTTCTAGTTCCCTACGGACTATTCCAGGGTCGGCTGCTGGGTCGTAAATAACATCACGAAATTCTTGGGCAATTCTTTCCTGACTTAGTTGCCAAGCATAAGTGTTGTGCAGGTAGTTTTCGACATCAGCCCGAATTGGGCTATAGGGTTGTGATGGTGTTGGCAGTCCTAACTTATCTGCTTTTTGGGTGACTTTATCTTTGGCAGTGGTGAGGCTACGCAAGATTTTTTCCACATCCAAATCAGGCAAATCTGCCCGTCCCATCACAGTGGCGGTTAAGGCCGATAGTGCTTGCTGGATTGTACTTTGCATTGGGCCAGGGGCTGCCTTTTGGTTTTGGTCAGCTTCTTTGGAACCACCTTGTTCTGCTAATAACCGATCCAGTTTGGCATTGAGTTCATCTGTTTTGTTTTGTCCTGCTGGAAGTGATTTTAGATAATCCATCAACTCACCCAGACGGTCTTGGGTGGGTGATTGCTGACCGACTACCTGTTGCCAAACTTTATATAATGTATCAGCAATGCGGTTAATGTCTTTTTTGGAAAGATCGGTGCGACTGCCAACTAAGTCGATAAACTTCTGGCGGTCGATGTTGCGGATATCTGGAGTCCCTGCGATCGCTTTTAATTGCGGATCGTTGAGTAAATTTTCAAAGTCACTCCGAATTTTCGATACATCTAGTTCAGGGGGACGGATCTTTTCTAAGTAATCCTCTATATTCTCCCGGATACTTGTAGGGTCAATGGCGCTCCCTAGCTCTCGACGGACAGCGGCGGCTGCGGCTTCAGCTGTTGCTACAACTTGGTTATTGACAGCTTTTGCACCCAGTGCGGCGGTGGCTGTCCCCATAATTGCCTGAAAACCGGAAGTTGCCGTATTAACGACTGAGCCAATTAAGGAACCTACGGTAGTGGAACTTACCCAAACGAGCAGCAAAAAGTAAGCGCCCCAAATTACCAAACCGAGAATCGCCCCCAATACTGGGTCTAAGATTACAAGGCTCAATTTAACCGCAAGAAAAGAAGCAATTAATAAGGCGATCGTCACAGTGACTAATGTCCAAATCCCCACTGCGGTGCCAATTTTGCGAATGTTACCGCCCAAACTTCCGGCTTCCCCAGTATTATCTGAATCCGAGTCAGATGAGTGCCCCAGATAGGAAATACCGGCTGCAAGGGAGAGATTAGTTAAAACTAATTGGAAAGCAAAGGCTAAAATCACGCCGGAGATTAAAGCCACAAAAAAGCGCGGCCCGGAAGTGAGAACCGATGCCTGTGCTGGCGTGACGTTTGAGGGATCTACTGGAATCTGTGCCACCCACAATAGTGGTTTGTAGAGTCCCAGCATGATTTCCGTACTTTGGAACATTGTATTTCCTTCTACTAAGTTTAAATTTGGGGAATTAAGAATTTCTTGAGAAGCAACTCTTAGTATTTATGTTTGTACCTATGGCAATACCTAACTCTTCACTAGCTCAGAATCCTGGAATTTAGCTGTTTAAAGCATCTCTCTAAAGATTGAAAAGTGTATCCAGCGGAAGATATAACTTTTACTATGTCGGTGGAAATCTTAATCAAATTGCCACCTACTATTAATTATGTATAACTAATTTTTAATTTTTAATTACTTTATTTGTAGCAATTGATTCTGTTTAAATTATGGTTCGTTCCCAGCGACTTTACATTTATTTACATATTTATTTTTGGTCACCCTCTCAAGATGGATTTGTCTAAAAAAATACCTTTCAGATAATCGTCCAGAAGAAGTGCCCGCGGTTTGTGCCCACAGGCATAAATATGTCTGGTTATAAACAGCTACATTAAAGTTAACAAATGAAACGAAACGTTGAGGACAAACAAATGGCAACTAGTTCTTCTATATATTTGCCACTATTTCCAACAGAATGAATCGCAAAGATCGCAATAAATTCTGTTTGGCTAGACTCCTCAAACCAAAATTTGGAACGTTCGTTTTGTAATTATTGGCTTCTTGCCTATTTACTTTTGGGATGTAGCCGATTATAGCGTTCTAAGTGAAGTACTAAGCATCATTGGCTACTAAAGCATTAAATACTTGAAAAATTACTAGATATTGGAGAAAAAAAATGGCAACTCAAGAAACTCGTCCTTCTACTGATTTACCACCTGTTGCAGCAGAATACAACGGTGTAGACCGCAACGCATTTCTGTTTGGCTGGACACCTCAAGCCGAACTTTGGAACGGTCGCTTTGCAGCTATTGGTTTTCTAGCCTATTTATTGTGGGATTTGGCGGGCTATAGCGTTCTTCGTGACGTTCTACGCATAGTTGGCTACTAGAGCATTAAATACTTGAAAAATTACTAGATATTGGAGAAAAAAAATGGCAACTCAAGAAACTCGTCCTTCTACTGATTTACCACCTGTTGCAGCAGAATACAACGGTGTTGACCGCAATGCATTTCTGTTTGGCTGGACACCTCAAGCCGAACTTTGGAACGGTCGCTTTGCAGCTATTGGTTTTCTAGCCTATTTATTGTGGGATTTGGCGGGCTATAGCGTTCTTCGTGACGTTCTACGCATAG
>JAESGI010000366.1_pt1 | contig 14351 bp, 26 predicted proteins | sample 9269671 | NCBI WGS metagenome assembly JAESGI01 (sample SAMN14515641, study PRJNA621666) | algae metagenome | isolation source: Nostoc indistinguendum CM1-VF10 and co-occurring heterotrophs from gravelly... | place: USA: Clark Mountains, San Bernardino, California | collected 1998-06-05 | reverse complement strand
TCTAGCCTGGTTTTCTATTAATTCTCAATAAATTTTAATTATTGAGAATATAGTCTCTCTAGCTAAAAGCCTCTAACCCTTTTGAATACTCATTTTTAGCTGATTTTCTTACATCGAACTCAGGTGACTTGTGTCCCTCCGGTAATATCAAAAGTTTTCCCATCCTGCGTGACGCTAGTGTTATTAGGTAAAGTGCCATCTGGAGTAATTTGAGCGTTCGCATAATCAATGGTACAAAAGCTGACACCGACAGCGATAGCCACTAAAGCACCCCAATGAGTAAAACCTAAACCTGACATTGCAAGCCTCTATGAATAGCAGCAGCAAACTTTAGTTAAGCATGAATCAAGTTAGTAGCTATTTAGTAGCTAGTAATTAGGCTACTAAGTTTTCACCAGAAAACTCAAGTTTTTCGCAAGAACTTGAGAAATTTACAAAACTTTACTTTATAAAGTTCTCAAGCTACTCCTCCCAATCAACCAACTCCCCATCCACAAACACAATCTTCCACTGCGGAAACTTCACCAGCACCTTTTTAATCACAATCTGCAAAGCCGGATCATCATTCCAACACTCCTGCAAGTATTCCAACCCCGGATTCTGCCCTGAATTGTCTGCCACCTTGAGTTTCTGCATCCGCTCCAGTCGTGCATTTGACCGCGCAACAATCGCCTCGTGTGACCATTTTTCAGGCTGTGACGATACAGAACCAGTTATAGGGCAGTCAGCCGCACTAACATTATTAGATCGGTAGGTATAGTTACAGTTATGAAACAATTAATAGAAAATGTAAAACAAACTAAAAAAGATACTTTGGGCTTATCCAGTTGCAAACAGATTACAAAAGTATCATTATAGTTTGGCGAATTACTGGGCAGTAGAATGCATACAAATATATGCATCCGAGATGAAATCAAATAAACTTTTACAGCTTAATAAATATATTCAGCAAGCATTGGAAGAACAAAATGTTTTAACTTCTTCACAGTGTTTTGAGATGAGTCGAGAAATATGGTATTTGCCTGAAAGGGAAGAAATTCAAACAGCCATAGCTCGACTGTGGGATTCTATTGCAGCTTTTAAAGAAGGAGAAGAGCATGGTGGAGTAATGGAGACTACTATGGCCGTTGAATTATTATTACCTAATATATCTGATCGTCGTCTATTAGAGCGATACCTCGAAGCTGCTGTAAGAATTTATGAAGAATACGAATCACAAAACTAGGTGTGTGAGCGTGTGAGTAGTAAAATCGCATCGATTAGTAAGTTGTGAAAATATAAGAAAACCTCTTCACCAACGGCAAAAAAATGTTGTTGGTAGAAACAGCATGGTGTTAGCAGTGGGAGCGAGTACCCCAGTATGTCAGCACTTGAGAGCGTAGGGGTAGCCCGTCGTAGACATCGCTACTCATTCCACTTCACCAACACCCCATCCACAACCGCAACCCCCCACTGCGGAAACTTCGCCAGGAGTTTTTTGATCACAATCTGTAAAGCCGCATCATCCCAACACTCTTGCAAGTACTCCAACCCCGGATTCTGCCCCGAATTCGCCGCAAGTTTCAGTTTCTGCATACGCTCCGGTCGCAGATTTGACCTCGTTACAATCGCCTTATGTGACCATTTTTCAGGCTGTGGCACAGGTACGGCGGAACTTTTACCCTCGTCAACTGTTTTGATTTTTACACTAGAAACTGAGTTTTCAACCAACAACGAAGTAGGATTACTTTGTTCTACTTCTTCCTGTATTTTATAAGCGATCACTGAACTTAAATAAAATTCATTTTGTGCAACGGGTGCGGCGGAAAAAGCACCTCCATGATAGTCTCTCACTTCCTCACCACAATCTTGATTTTCAGCCAACAGCGTTCGCGTAGCGTCTCGTAGAGAAGCGGGATTACTCTGTACATCATCCACAAGCGCCAGCGATATACAGTCATTCGCCGTAGGCGAGTCTTCAAGTTCTGACGCGCTTTCGATACGTGAAGGCGATGCGCCCTTGAGGGGCGCATGAGCCGTCTCCTCGTCACGCGAATTTTCAGTTAGCGCGTCAGAACCAACTACCATACCAACAACCTTAGTTGGTTGTTGGTAGGTAGTTAACGGGTTGTTAGAAACGTTGTTAGGTTTTTGAAACCCGCAGCATACCTCACTTTTTTGACCATTCTTTTGGAATGATTCCAAATCAGTGTGGATTTGTTCCACTTTCGGGTGGTTTTCATTCCGTCCGGGCGCATTTGTTTTCTCCCCGGCGTGGAGGGCTTTCTCGTCACAAGAATTGGTTTCTTCAGACGTGGACGATTCCCAGTAAAAGCGATTGTAATAACCGTGAAGGTTGCGAACCCGATAACCAATTAACCCAGGTCTACCGGAGGGCAAGCGCCCAAACAACTCCTCAAACTGAAACAATCCTTGAGCAGTCAATGCTGCACCTGCTTTTTGCAAAGATTTGTAGGTGAGGTTAGTATCGAGTTTATGGGCAGAACCACCAAACTGTTCAGCCGCCACGCTATCTAACCAAAGTTGCTGCACAGACGGAGGCTGTTGGCGAACCCAGTTAATATCCTCAATTGATACTTTGCAATGTGGTCTAATCGATTTCTCTGCGTCAGCAAGTTTGTGATCGCTTCGCTGTTTGCTGCCACCATTGATTGCTTTTAATACTGTAGTCATAATTCCCCCAAAATTTGCATGACAATATGAGCGGCATGGTTGCAATGCCGTGTTTAAGTCTTTTAGCTACCTCAAAGTGAGTTGTTATCTACTTGTTTTCGCCTTTCCAAAAGCGCAACTCGTCTCGGAAATACCTGTCAGTCTTTTTTGATTGTTTTTTCCAGCAGTCCCAAGCAACCACCAACTCTTCACCTAATTCTTCTACCACCTCGCCCCTCTCGACATACAAAGTGCGGTAAGGGTCAGCGTGAGCAACAATAGACCCAATGCCAATAGTGTCTGATTGAGAGGATACTTTTTGGAGTGCAATAATTAAATCAGTCTCTTGGGTGGTCAATTCTGCCCAGTAGTCTGATTTAATCACCTCATACTCTTGCGCCACTGCCCAATAGTCCTGCCACGTACACCCCGGTTTAGCTAGCACTGCCCTAATGTCACTAACAGCTTGGGGTAGCATTTCCAATTGTTCCGCACGGTAAGCAATCGCAATTGGTGTAGGTTCGCTTCCCAGAATTAGCGCTGCTGCCTCCAATGCCTGAGTGTTGTTCATGGCACTGGCTAAGTTTTTCAAAGCCATGCCCATTAAACGTAAGCATTCCTGGGCATTTTCTTTTGGCGGTTCCTGGGCCAGCGATCGCAGATCAATTGTCTGCTCTAGTGCTTGCTTCACTTGTTTATTCAATGCTTTGGTCGCTTGCTGTGTGAGAGTATTTCCCCACTGTTGGACAGGATGCTGTTGTACGGCGTTTTCCAAATCCTGAATCCGTTGGTGGAGTTGTTGATTCTCAATTTCCAGTTTCCTCAACTCCTCCATCTCGTCTAAGCGCTGCTGCAACTGAATATTTTGCTCCTTCTGCTGCTTGTACAGCTGCTGTAAGGATTGAATTTGTTCAAGTACCTGGGCTTCGGCTCTGGTAGCTGCTTCTGTTTGTAAACCAATCCTCAATTCGTTAGAAAGTCGCTCTAACTCTTGCTGATGCTGTTCTTTAATTTGGGCAATTGCCTCAGTGTATTCTGGTGGATAGTTCTGTTTTCTGGGGAATGGGACACTGGGGGCATCTAGATCGGCATTGTTAACCAACAGCCTCTCGCCATCAGGGAAAGTGACAATCTGCTGCCAATGATTTGGTGCGTCTGCTGAAATCACTCCCGACTCTCCATAACGAGGATGTTCTGGTGATGAGACAGTCACAGAATTACACAATTGCGTTTTAGGGTTTTCGGCTTTTGTGGCGCGTTTTTTTGTTGGTGCAACTTGCTGCACTGCTTTGGCGAAGTCAGCCGCAGTAGGGAAGGGTTTTTCTTGGGCTGCGATCGCAACAGCTTCGTGTAACTTGTCAGGAGTTTTGACCAGCCGGAGTAAGGATCGTGTCTGGGATGGTTTAGTAATCTTTTCCCTGAGTTCTCCTGGCAGAGTATCAACTACTTTCTTGGCAGACAGCAAATCCCTGACACGCCTATATCCCCCGTGTTTAGTTAACTCGTTATCGCAATATTCTTCAAAGCTCTTATGTCCACCATCTTTGTAATAGTGGTTGTCTCGCATCAGTCGAAGTTCATCGGATGCTTGCCACTCGAATCTGTCGATGGCGGTGAAGGTTTCTTGGATGCTGGTGTTGACAACACTGTAATCGAGTGCTGATATGGTTTCGGGTTCTAGTGTCAGCATGATTGTTACCCACGTTTGGTAAATGCTTGTCCTGTATCAACCAGGGAGTGCAATTAGCAGCAAAGTGAGCAGTTGGCTGATTTTGGATCAGACCAAAAATATGTCAACATCGTAATTAGCTCACTTTGTAGTTCACGACTTGAGCAAGCGATCGCAGTGCTTTGCCGGCGGCGATCGCTTTTAGTATGCGGCAGTGTAATAGTTAATCAGACTGCTTGTTTTCTACTCCATTGCCGAATTGCCTGACAAGGTAATCTGATACTGCTCGGTCTAATGTCACTTCTATTCGCTCTAGCCGTCTATCTTGATCCATTATCTTTCTCCATGCTAGGGGAATCGCCTCTCTTTTGTATCGATTTTACAATACTTGTATTGCAAAAGCTATATATCCCCTAAAAAAGACTTAACCCGCCTGATCGTTGGCGGGTTTGTCTTTGTTGAGTAGTTCTAATAGTTGAGCGTGAGTTTGCCTAAGAGATTCGTTCTCCTCTCTCAGGCGGCTGATTCCCCCACTAGTCGATTGTTCTCAATGCCAACTTTTCTCTCAACTTCTTCCAATCGCTTGATTACCTCTGTTAGGTCTTGCGGTTTTTCAGTGGACTTCAAATAATCCTCAATAAACTGTTTAAGAACGGCTGACACCGTTCTACCTTCAGATTTCAGTTGTTGACTGAACGCTTCTCTAATCTCAGGGTCTATTTCAAACGAGATAAAAGTCCTTTGTTTTTTAAAATTAGCCATACACTTCTTCAGTCCTTACACCCTAAATTTACTCTTGCTCAAACTTGTATTGCAAGGTATTGAATAATATGTATCGTGATGTATTGACAAGTATTACTCTAAAGGTTAAAGTAACCCTGTTATGTCACTTTTGGAAAACAATAATCGAAGCGGAAGTCTCAACCTTTAATTGAATGAAGCTTTGAGACTTTATTTACTAACAGAAACTAGAATTTATAGCCAAAACCCAGAGATGAAAGCTCTAGAAGGCTTACAGCGATTCGCTTCTCCTAAAGTGACACAAGAGGGGTAAATACAGAATAACAAAAAGCGATCGCCCCAAGCCTGGTAAGCAGTGCGATCGCCTTTGTTCCTAAAAAGGAGACTACTATTATGAACTACTTTGCTTATTTACAGCAAGCACCAAGAAGCTTTCACTGCAACACAATAGACGAACAAGCTTTAGCCCAAGCACGAACTAAACCACCTTCTCGAATCCCAAGCCGAAGCTGTAGCTCCCACACAAGACCCCCTAACATCTCGTGACCGCCGCATCATTGGCGAGATTATCGAAGTCCAACCCGAATCAATTCGTACCATCTGGATAGAAGGCGGAATCACCGTATGGGTGCAGTTCTTCGATGGCGGACGGCTACCCTTCGATCGCAACTGGTTCGCTACAAGAGTTGCAGAAGTCAAAGCGACTCTCCCAGAAAGCCCACGGGAACGCAACGAACGCCTCAGCGATGAACTGGAAACAGCTTGCACTGCTTTTGGTCTGTACCACGGCGAAATTGATTGGCTCTCGTTTAGCACCAAACTTTACCGAGACGGGCATTTGGTCGGCTTCGTCGGGTGCAATCAACAAAGCTGGTATGCAAGACCAAGACAGTACGGAGTGAATCGTGTTGCTAGCAGTGCAAAAGATATGATTGCGTTGTTGGGAGTCCGAGCGGCAGTAGCAGCGTAAGTTGCTGAAAGTGAGAAAGGCGATTGCACACCAAAAGAATTGCAATCGCCAACAAGTTTAATCTCGAATAAACACAATCATGGCACAAAGTACAGCAGATAACCCCACACCTCAAGATTCGGGTTTCGATAACCATCAACTGAAAATTATGCACCCTCCAGCAGCTTTAAACGCACAGGTGTAAAAAATCCCTGAAGTGAAAAAGGCGATTGCAGTCCAAGAGAAAAGCGATCGCCGCTACAACGACATTTATGACAATTCAAATCATCATGCCACACGGACTATGATTACCGCACTTTCTCTTCAAGAAGCCCAGTCCGATGATCCAAGAGAGAAAATACTCCTACCTCCAACCAACCCTAATGCAGAGGTAGAAGAAATTCCTCCCTACAAACTTGTATACGTGAATGGAGCTTGCCCCAGAAATTATCGTGTCTACAAAGGTGATTCGATGATTGGGGTGATATTTCAGTACATTACGCACTGGTCAAATGCTGTAGATAAGATTCGATACGCCGAGCCGGTTGATACAGCAGTGGGATTAGACAACTCCATGACAATGGCAGGCTACTTTACGGCTACTACAGAACAACCACCCACAGAAGAAGAGTTGCTAGATATTGAATTTGATGCACTGACTTTTGAGGAGTGGGAAAAGCTGAAAAGATACGTGCCACAACCGAAAGATTCAGTTGCAGCGTAAAAATAGGTGGGCAGTAAAACCCACCTGTAACTGAAGAACAAAGCTAAATTATCAGTTTATCGGAATAGAACAACACAACTCATCGGATAAGCCAATGGAACCGATAGAAATACTGAACCAGTTCAACTCATGTTACGTAAATATTCAGGCAATTGCTCAAGATAAAAACTGGCTCTTGTTGATTGCCGATAAAAGGATTGACCCAGAGGCAGCAACTCATTTGGGCGATGTTCTCCATTATTTGGGTGAGGTAATGGCTTGTGTAGAAGAAATAGTTGAGGTCAAGTTTAATCAGGATGCAGAATCATGAAACTTTATGCAACCAGTATTCCTCAACCTTTGCCAACTTGGGCAACTGTTGTATCAAGAAAAGCAGGTTTGATTGAATTAGAAATCAATGAGCAAGACCCTGGCTTTCACTCAATTATTGAGGAATTATCTACTGAAATTGAGCCAGGAGTTGTTGGTGTAAAAGCTAGTGATTTATGTCAAAGACTCAGCATTGAGATAGTTGATACTACCGGATAAAATTGACAACCAATATATACCAAAATTGAAATCACATGAAATTTACTACTGTATCTGTTAGCTACTCTAGGAAATTTAATCTAGGCGACTATGAATCGCTGGAACTGGGTTGTTCTTTATGGGCGCAAGTAGAAGATGGAGAAGACGCGGATGGAATAACCCAATTCCTCTATCATCAAGCTAAAACTTCGGTAAAACAAGCGGCAATGTCTGTGCTAAAAACCTCAGAGTTTCAAATTACTAAGGCTAAATCTAGCAAAAAAGTGTCTGGTGATATCAACGAAAGCGATTGGTAAGATGAGAGGAACTAGACAATGCAAGAACTAATCAAAGCTTTAATCAAGGCAAAGGCAGAGTTTAACCCCATTCAAAAAGACGGTACTAATCCTCACTACAAGCGCAAATATGCAACACTAGATGCTGTATTAGATGCTGTCACCCCCGGACTTAGTAAATATGGATTAGTGATAATTCAAACTACCGAAATATTTGAAGGTAAAACCGTACTACGGACTCATATTTTTCATGAGTCTGGAGAGAGTATCACCAGCACTTACCCTTTACCCGAAATCAGTGATTCTCAGAAGTTTGGTGCAGCATTAACTTATGCACGGCGATATGCAGTTTGTGCAATTTTATCGGTGACGGCAGATGAAGATAATGATGCTGAAGGCGCAACTACTCCTCAAAAGCCTGAACAGCCCCAGAATAACATTAGACCCCGCAAAGACAATCAACAATATAGAGTCCAGCCACCAAAACAAGCTGTAACTACACCATCAATCAGCCCAAAAGATTTGCGAGTCAAAGAAGTTCGCACACTTTTAAATTATCCATTGGATTTAGTCAAAGAGTGGCTGCATTCTCGAAATGTTACGAGTCCGAGTGAGCTTGATTCTCTTCAAATTGATGAACTAGTGAAAACCATGTGTTTGGCTTGGGCTGGTAATAAATTTGGACATCCGAATCATGCTGCTAACTCTTATCAAAAGTATGTCGTTGACGCTGTAGCACGAGGGGTAGATGAAACAACAGCAATCAGCGACTGGATGGAGGGAGCGCTTGCACAATTGCCTGAACTGAATTGAAGCAATCATATTTTCTCATAACATCGACAGGAAAAATATCATGCCGAGAAAATCTACTTACCCCACCTCTACTGACCAGTCCTCACTGTGCCTACAGTATCTCCGTCGTTGTGGAGGTAGCGCTGGATTGTGCCAGATCAAATTTAGCCTGGGAGTGATTCAAAGCTTGGTCAATCAAAGAAAAGTAAAGATTAAGAATACTGGTGCAGGGTTTTTTATTGAATTGGAGGATGCCAAATGACTAACCACAAACAAGTTGTTTACCAATCTCAATTAAACCACAAGAGTAAAATGGTTCTTCGCCGCCGTACTAGGAGAAGATTCAACCCCAGGATTTTCATTGATCGCACCATAGAAACAACTGCAATTGTCTCTCTGCTCTTAACTGGGTTTTCAGGAGTAGGGGCAATGGGATGCTGGGGAATGGAGATTGCCACAAGTTCTCAACATTGGCAGCATCAGAAAAAAACCTGCTTGGGGATGATGTTAGTTAGTTTCTCAGGCTTTTTGGGCAGTTCTTTAGTCGGAGCAAGTCTCAGTATTCAACGAGATAAATTTTAGGAGGATCAGCAATGGAAATTAAATTAACTACACCAGAGATTCGAGCTATATTACAGGGTTGTCAACATACATTGCGGCTTGTGGGGAGTAGTCGAGATTATCGTAAAATTCAATCGTCCGAGTACTTCTCTACATCAAATGATCTGGTGTTAAACAATGCTTTCAATATTCTGGGAGAAATTGATGAAGTGGAGCAAGTTAATCAACAAAGAGAATCTAAACATGGAGCAGGAAATTAGAAATTCAGTCGGTTTGGGTAGCCCAGAACTGGTAATAGAGTCATTTCCAAAACCGGAGCCGGAACCGGAAGCAGAACCAAAACCAACAGTAACAATTTACGATTTTGGCGCTCTATTATCTAAGTACGAACCACCAAAAAAGCAGTGATAAATATGAAACGACCAGTTTTCATCTCTTGTATTAGTGCAGCAGCAGCAACAATTATTTGTGGATATTTCGGCACTCAATATTTCGGCAGAAATATCATGTACACCATTGGTGGAGCAATAGCCGGGACTGGGATTACAGCATTCATGGTTGACCGAATTACTGGCCAAAGTGAGATTGACCAAGTTATGTTGCGTCAACCTCGACCTTTAACTAGACCCACCAGTTGTATAGGTTGCAAATACTATCACGGGATCTCTTACAACGGCTCCCCTCTAATTTGTTCTGTTCATCCCCAAGGCATTGAGGGCGCGAAATGCCCTGATTGGCAAGGCTTTTAACAATCTAAATAAGGAGCAATAACATGACATTAACTTTGGACAACCGCTCTCAAAACAAAGAATCGTCCCTGACACAGGTATTACGGCAGATACAGGAGTTAAACTGCAAGATTCAGGAATTAGAGCAGTACTATCAAGACTATGTGCGTTCGCAACAGAATTTGATTACTGTGCGTTCGCCGAAATCTGTGTTTCTCCCATCCAGGAAGTACAGGCGCTTCGTATTCTGATTTATCGGGGAGAAGCAGCTTGTCGGCAGTACTTGCGTTCGGTGCTAGTCAAACAGAATCAGAATTCATAAAGTTCAGGCACTGAGTGATTCCGGTTCTGTACGTGATATTTCCAAAACTCGCTGTAACCAATACGAAATTTCAACAGATGCAGATTGCTTTTGTTCAGCATCAGTCCAGATATCGTCCCAATGGAATAGCCAACGAGTCAGAAGACGAACTAAATCAACTAATTCACAGGCTCGGTCAATATCATCTGCCTTTACCATGTCTGGCACAGTCCACTCAATAAAGTATCTGCTTTCATTAACCAAAGCCAGTATTAAATCCTCTGATGAGCCTTGAGTCCACAAAGATTGAATCTGTGATAAGTGTGTAGCTAGACGACGTAAACGTGTAGTCACATCATCTTGCATAAAAATTTGTTGCTTTGGTGTCACTTCGATCATAAATTTCCTAGGAACTCGTTAATCAGTTGAGCTACCCTTTCTCTAATATTAGGGTCTAAAAGTTCCGCCCTTGCGATTTTGCCGGGGACGAAGATTAACCATTGATTCATAAATGATTTTTCCAGTTATTGGCATAAAACTGGCAGCCCAAATATTTTGTTGTCTACTGCCGTCATCTAGCAATTTTTCTTCACAATCAGCATGTAGACCTCCACCACCAACCAGCACCCGACGCTCGATATCGACTGCGGCTTTGATGTAGAACTTGTGTTCAGTAAACATTTGTTCTATTTGTTGAGCGGTGGCGCGATTACGTAATAGCAAAATCATTCAAATCATAACCTCTATCAGGAAAAGGCATTCTAATTATGGAACGGAATCAAGCACAACTAATTGCTGTAAGTCTGATTAACACATTAACTGCCATATCTATTGGGTATTTAGGAGTGCAAGTTTTTGGCAGAAATACAATGTACACGATTACTACATCCATGTTTGGGCTGGGTACTGGAGGATCTATGGGTCAGATTTTGGTAGAGAAAAGGCAGCAGCGAGTAGTACAAACACAATCAAAACAACAATAGGAGCAATCGCATGGAAACTTCAAAAGTTGTCACTATTCCCAATCATTGGACATTACCCAAATTTTCCTTCGGGCAGAGAACTAAGCAGGGAGTGATTGTTGGGATTCAGTATTATCCACCCAATAATCTACTGGCTGGCTTATGTAACGAATCTTGGCGTTATGCTGTGCTAGATAAAAACGATTTCTCAGAAGTGTCACATCTTGAAGAGCAGAAAATTCAACCACTTACATCACTTGAATTACGTGCTGAACTTCAAGCTGAGATTGAAACATGTCAAATTGAAATTGCAATCCGGCAGCAACAGCTAGAAATAATATCCAATGCTTAAGTCAGTGCCCACGTACTAAAAAGCACCTCTAATATAGATGACTTGACCAGAGTTATATCTGACTTTTCACGGAATATGGAAAAGTCAGAGTTAGAAAGATAATGCTCAACTTTTTACAAAAGACGGCGATTTATCCCATTCCTTCAATGTATGGGATAAATCGCCGTTTGCCGTCTTAGTCAATAATATCGAGTATACGAAAATCGTGAAAGATGTACTAATGACTAATAACTTACGCCACGGCTTCAAGTCGTGGCATAAGTTACCAAGCTACTGGTTCGCCAAGATGGAAAAAACCACCACTGGGGCCATCATTTGGCAATATCGCTAATTCAACACCAGTTTTCGCACCTAATGCGATGTCCATCATTGCACCTTCACCACCTAATTCGGTTTTTACCCAACCCGGATGAGCACTATTAATCTTCACTGGAGTATTACGTAACTCATGAGCTAAATGAATAGTGAATGAGTTAACTGCTGCTTTGGAAGCATCATAAGCAAATGGTTTGGAATCATAAATGAATGAATTGTGGTCAGCATGAAGTGTTAACGAGCCTTCAATACTCGACATATTTACAATTCGACCACTAGGGCTATTCAATATTAACGGCAATGCTCGTTGAGTCAATTCCACTAAGCCAAAGAAGTTGGTGTTAAATGTCTGTCGAATAATGTCTATAGAAATAGAACTAGCATTACTAGTTAACCAATCCCCATCTAAAAAGACACCAGCGTTATTAATCAAGACATCAAGCCTACCAAAAGAATCACTAATCTGTTGAACGGCAGATTCAATTTGAGTACTATCAGTGATATCCAGGGCAATTGGGTGAGCTATAACTCCTTCATTTTCCAAGTTACTCGCTGCTGTTTTAGCCGCATCTAAACTACGAGCTGCTATCAGAATTGTCAATCCATGCTGTCCGAGTTGACGGCTCATTTCTAGCCCCAGACCTTTATTTGCACCAGTAATCAAAGCTACTTTGTTCTTTAGTTGGTCCTGCACCATCAATAAGTACTCCTGTGATGAATTTAGATCACATTTCAGAACAAGATGTTTAAGCTGAGTTTAAATACTGGGTCAATCGTCCCACAAAGTCTAAATATTGAAAACCTAGAAGAAAGGCTAGGTTAAACAGCAAACACTTGTTGGCATAATCATTGACGTGATTTTGCGATTCGTTCTCGATCCTATTTCAGAAAAAAGCCCGGTTTTTGGGCTTTTTTCATTCCTATTTTTTTTCGTCAACCCTGCCACTTCCTTTGTGACACCCATCCTGTATGGCTTTGAGTGCTTTCTAGTGACACCAAGTTCATAATTTAACCATGCCGCTTTTTGTGACATTCCTTTAATAGCAAGGGTTTTAGAGTTTTACCCAATCTTGCCGCTTTCTGTGACATCTATACACAGTAAGGCTTTTAGATATCACGGCAGACCTTGCTGCTTTTTTATGCCGCTTTGTGATCCAATGCAAGTGTAAAATATAGATGACGTTTTAACCAAAATTCAGGCAAAGCAAGCAAAGAAAACCCCAGTTGCGCTCCCTAAACTCTTGGTAATTTCTCATTGTGTCTATATTTAAATATGGTATGAATTAATGCTCATCTCTGCTGATACCAAGATTCCTTTTCCACGCTCCCTAGTTTATGCTAGCTATCGTGACAAACTGGTTGAGCTAGTTCCCTATATGCCGAACGTGCGTCGCATCACACTTTTATCACGTAGGGAAGCAGGCAGTAATATTTATACTGTCAATGCATGGCACGGTGGCAGTGAAATTCCAGCAGCAGCAAGAGTTTTGCTCAGTGAAGATATGCTCTCTTGGACAGAATATAATACCTGGAATCAGGCAGATTTGACAGTTGAATGGCGTATTGAAACTCACGCTTTTACAGAAGCAGTTAAGTGTTCTGGCAAAAATCGCTTTTTGCAAGATGGTAACACTACAGTAATTGAAAGCCGCGGTGAACTAGTGATTGACCCGAAGCAAATCAAGGGAGTACCATTCTTCCTCACAAGTAAAATTGCTCATCTCGTTGAAGATTTGTTGGGGAAAAATATACAACCAAACCTTGTAGCAATGAGTGCGGGAGTGCGCCAGTATCTAGAGCAAAATCCATTAGATTGAAAAGCAGCATGTCAATCTAATGGCACACTCGTTCATTTGAAAGACCAGCGTTGGGCAGGGAGTAAACGTATAAGGCATCACGCATAAAGGGGGTTTCCCCCATGAGCGACTGCACCAAGGGCGTTCGCGGAGCGTCTTTGCAGGAGAAAGATCGGGGCATTTTATTTCTTGGATCTCCCTACTATTGTGCATATTTTGTTGCTCCTTTTATTTCAACAATGCCCAGGTTAAACCTGGGCGCGAAAATTACTCTTCTTCTCCCTGATTAGCAACGTCGGGGGAAATTTTCTCTCTCAAGCGCTTGTTAATCATTCTCTTGTTACTGCGTTCGACATAAACGCCAAAACCGTTTTCCCAAAATACACGGTGCAGTTCTGATAATTTCCAACCCTCAAAGTCGGCCAGTTCTTCTGCTTCTTCAAATAGTGCTGTTGGCACGTAAAGTTCAATTCTGGTCATTCCCTGTGCTTTCGTTCTAGGCATTGTTGCATCCATAGTTAATCACCCAAATTATCAAATGAGATTGGTTATGGGGCAAGAACCCTACAAATAAATCAACACTCCCTAATTCTTATATGATATGTAGCTATTATAGATATATATGGGTGTAGTATGGTATAAGAAACTAAACAATCAAGCAAAAAGTGAAAAAGCACTTTGTGCAGGGAGCAATAAGCTATGCGGGAAAAACCACGCCACTTGAAGTTATTGCTCTAAACCTCAAGTGAAGGAGCAGGGGTGCTTTTGCCCACGACCTAACAGCGCGTCTCTTCGAGAAGGGCGAGGTTTGTACCTTTCACGCGTGCTAGGTGCCTCTTGTCAAAACTAAAATTTTTCGACTCGGCTGTAATGTACCGAGAGGGAAAAACATATTTAGCATCTTTACCACCTGGTTATGATGGAGAATTTGGACCAGGAATAAAGGCTTTAGTGATGAGCCTATATTATGGTGGCAATATGACCCAAGGTAAATTGCTGGAATTTT